>OFHM01000032.1_pt1 | contig 136281 bp, 162 predicted proteins | sample 1521311 | NCBI WGS metagenome assembly OFHM01 (sample SAMEA3504083, study PRJEB24116) | mouse gut metagenome | biome: mouse gut; feature: mouse-associated habitat; material: faeces | place: Denmark | collected 2011 | reverse complement strand
GCTCGAATTAGTCTTTTTGTGTTATTTTGATGGATTTTTGCTCCATCTATTGGGTCAATTTGCATAAGTTTTTTGTGCATATATTCAGCACCATATTTATCTAATTCTTCATATAATCTATTTTTAATTTTCTCGTCTGATTTTGCCCCGCCAAAATTAAAAGGATAAATTAAACTTTCATAATAAAGTCCAGTACCGCCGGCTAATATTGGTAATTTGCCTTTATTTACTATTTGATTAATTATTTCTTTGGCTTTGGATACAAAGTCAGATACACTATATGGCATATTAGGTTCTGCAATGTTTATCATATAATGAGGTATTCCATCCATTTCATTTATGGTAACTTTTGCGGTTCCAATATCCATACCTTTGTATATTTGCATTGAATCCATAGATATTATTTCGCCATTTATTTTTTTTGCAATTTGTACTGCTATATTGCTTTTACCACTTGCTGTAGGTCCAGCAATTGCTAATATTTTTTGCATATTATATTATCCTTTTAAATAATTTATCAATATCTTTTCTAGTAAACTTTATAATTGTTGGTCTGCCATGAGGACAAGTAAATGGATTTGGCAATGCTAATAATTGTTTCATCAAGGTATCTACTTCTTGTGGTTCTAGTTTCATATTGGCTTTCACAGCTGCTTTACATGCAACGGTTGCAATAAATTTGTCTTCTTTTTCTTGCGTCGCTGTAACGGCAACGGTATCAATTTCGTCAAGCAATTCTAGGAATAAGGCTTTGGTATTTAAATTTTCGCACATACTTGGTACAGATGTTACCTTAATTGTATTATCCCCAAATTCCTCAAATTCAAAACCTGCTTTGGCAAACATTTCCACATTTTCTTTGGCAATATCCATTTCTTTATTACTCAAAGCCACAACATCTGGCAATAGCAATAATTGTGAATCCTTTTCTTCTTCACTATAATAGTTGGCTTTTACTTTTTCATACATAATTCTTTCATGGGCAGCGTGTTGGTCAATCATGTATAAATCATCCTTCATTTCAATGATAATATAAGTTGAAAAAGCAATTCCAATCAATTGATACTGAATTTCTTCATACGTTTCTTCACTTTCAAATAAGCTTTCATTAAGACTATTCGCATAAGCCAACTGATTTAGATTTATTTTTTCTTCCTTTTCTTTTTCCTCTTCTTTTCGATTCGCAACTAAATCAATTCCAAATGCTTTTTTATACATTTCTTCAAACTCTGGTGTAATTTCAGGAATTTCTTTAAGTGCTTCTCTTACTTTGGCTGTATCTATCATTTCCGTTTTATCTTCTACATTTAAGTTGGCTTCCAATAATTTATCTGTAACAGCACTAATAAACTCATCTTTTTTCTCTTCTGCTTTTTGCTGTTCTTCTGAGTTTTCTTTTGGTGGTTCCTCTGGTAAGTTTACCGATTGTGTAGGTTCTTCTTCTTTTGGAATCACATCCATTCTAACCGTTTCCTGTGGTGTTTCTTCCGAAGCTTGTGGCACCGATTTCTCTTTTTCTAAAGTTTCGTTTACTTCGTTGGTATCAATTTCTTGGGTATTACTTGAAATTTTTGTATCACCTAATTTAATGACTTTTGGTGACGCATTTTCTTCCTCTGTTTCTGGAAGCTTATCTGCAATATTTCCCGTTTTATATAAATCCTCTAATTTATTTTCTACATTTGTTTTGCGTGTTTCAAGTTCTGTTGCCGTTTTTAATGTTTTCTCTGGCGTGATTTTGTGAATAAGCGAATTAATTGCATTGACACGCTCTTCAATTGTCATCCCTTCTTTAATTTCCAGTTTTAAATCTTCTTTTGGTTCTTTTTTAGCGGTCTTTTCAATTTCAATTGGTCTTTCAATATTGGCAACCAACTCATTTTTTCCAAATCCTGCTTTTATCGCGTGATACACTGCTTTAAATACCGCATTTCCATCTTGAAATCTCACTTCTAATTTCGCAGGATGAACATTGACATCTAATTTTTCAGGATTCATCTCAACATTTAAAATAACAAACCCAAACTTTCCAGTTGGAATCAGTCCTTTATACGCCTGTTCCACCGCTGCTGATAAGTTTTTATCTCTCACATATCTCCCATTCACAAAAAATAACTGATATTGTTTATTCGCTCTTGCAATTTCAGGTTTTCCAATAACGCCACTCACTTTGATGTCCTCATAGGTATATTCTACCTCCATAATTCCTCTAGCAATATCTTTTCCATAAATACTATAAATAATATTTTTAAAATCGTCACTTCCATTGGTTTGAACAATCGTTTTACCAGAACTAACTAGTTTTATCGCAACATCTTTATTTACCAGCGCAATTCTTCGAACGTTGTCTTCAATATAACCTGCTTCTGTATAATCTTTTTTTAAAAATTTATAGCGTACTGGTGTATTAAAAAACAAATTTTTTACAATAATCGTCGTTCCAACTGGGCAGCCAACTTCTGATTTTTCTAATATTTTCCCACCTTCTACTATTATTTTATGACCGATTTCTTCGCCCTCTTTTTTAGAAATCATTTCTACATTAGCAATTGCCGCAATACTCGCCAACGCTTCTCCTCGGAACCCCATTGTTGTAACCGTCGTTAAATCCGTCGCTTTTCTAATCTTGCTTGTCGCATGACGTTCAAATGCTATTTCCATATCATCTTCTGCAATTCCAGAACCATCATCTGTAATTTTTATAAAAGAAATCCCTCCATTTTTAATTTCAACCGATATATTTTTACTTCCCGCATCAATGGAATTTTCAACCATCTCTTTAACCACTGATGCTGGTCTTTCAATCACTTCTCCTGCCGCAATTTTATTGATTGTTAAATCATCTAATAGAACAATATTCCCCATATATTTTTTCCTCTTTTCTATTGTACATTATTATTTTTTCAATTATATCATGAAAGATTTTTTTTGTATAGTTTTTTTAAAAAAATTTTCCACATTAAACTACAAATAACTCAGAAAATTTCTTTTTTCATTCGACATTTTTCGTAAGAATAAAAAAAGAAATAGTCAATCCATGACTATTTCCTTATCTTTTATTTTTCAATCCATTTTACCAAATTCAAATTTTCTTGGTCCAATACCATTTCATGTTTTGGTACCACTCTAAAAGTATAACCAAAATTTCCACCTAATGTTAATTTAATTGTTGCTTCATATTGATACAAACGTTGTTCTTTATCTTCGCCAACTTTTTTCATCGCTTGTGTGTACATATTTTTTACTGTGCCGTTTTCTTGAATTTGTCCAAAATACACTTGTGTTTCAACATGATTTTCGTCAATATTCGGCAATTTCACTTGACATCTTACTGTAATTTCACTTCCTGCAACAAATCTGGCATTATCCACATTTTTATCTTGTGTAATTACAATTTGGTTCCAATTATTTTTCAAATTGCCTTTCCATTCTTCCAAACTAGCAACTTGTTCCAAATCTTGGAAATACTTTTTATTCTGATTGCACAATGGCATATACAACTGATTTGTATAATCCACAACCATTCTAGCTGTACTGTATTTTCCTCCTGTTGTTTTAATCGAATTCTTCATCAGATTTACCCATTCATCTGATACGCCATTTTTGTTCCTCTTATAATACGCAGGAATAATTTTATCTTCTAAAATATGATAGAAACTACTACTATCCGCTTTATCCTGTTCTTCATAAGAATGGTAGGTTGCATTGGTTCCAATGGCCCAACCATTATTTCCTGTGTAACCTTCGGCCCACCAACCATCTAAAATACTACAATTCAAAACTCCATTTACAGATGCCTTTTCACCACTAGTACCAGAAGCTTCCATCGGTCTACGTGGATTATTTAACCAAACATCTACACCACTTACCAAATATCTGGCAATTCCAATATTGTAATTTTCTAAAATAAAGATTTTACCTTTAAATTGTGGCATTAATGACATTTCATGAATATATTTAATTAAATCTTGTCCTTCTTTATCTGCTGGATGCGCCTTTCCTGCAAAAATAATTTGAACTGGCTTTTTCTCATCACTTAAAATTTGTGTTAAACGCGCAATATCTTTAAACATTAAAGTAGCTCTTTTATAGGTCGCAAATCTTCTGGCAAATCCAATTGTCAATGCTTCTGGATTTAAACTATTCACCATTTCCATGATTCGGTCATATCCAACTTCGCTATTTTCAAATCTTTTTACAAGATTTTCTTTGATAATTCCAATCAATTTTCTTTTACGTTCTACATGAACTTCCCATAATTTTTCATTTGGAATTTCATCAACCTTTTCCCAGGTAGAATCCAAATGAATATTATCTTGCCAATACGGTGGCAAATATTGATTATACAATTCCTTCAATTTTGGTGCCAACCAAAAACAAGTATGAATTCCATTCGTTACATAAGTAATTGGTGATTCATCTTCTGCAATTTCTGGCCAAACTTCACTAAATAATTCCCTCGATACTTCACCATGTAATTTACTAACACCATTTTTCTTACCAGCCACTTTTAAAGCTAAAATTCCCATATTAAATCCTGGCTCCAAATGGTCACATTCTTTCATTCCTAACTTCAAAAATTCATCTCTTGAAATCCCTAATTTTTCACATAGCCCTTTAAAATAACGGTCTACTAAATTAATATCAAATATGTCATTTCCTGCTGGAACTGGTGTATGTGTTGTAAATACAGTTTGAACACTCGTTATTTCTTTTGCCATATTAAAAGAAATTTGTTTTTCCTTCATAATATTTTTGATTAATTCTAAAATCAAGAAAGAAGAATGTCCCTCATTCATGTGGTATAAGGTAGGATTATACCCTAGAACTTTCAAAGCTTTCACGCCTGCCATTCCCAATACAATTTCCTGACGAATTCTCATTTCCTTATCCCCACCATATAAAGTAGCGGTTACATTTTTCAAATCTTCATCATTTTGGTCAATATCTGAATCCATCAAATATAACTTAATTCTTCCCACATTTATTTGCCATAATTTCAAGAATATTTTGCGATCTCCCAAATCCATGTCAATAATTACGTCATCATCTGAACTATCTTTGACAGGTAAAATTGGCAAATTATAAAGGTCAATATTTTTATATTCTGAACATTGCTCTCCATAAACATTAATTTTTTGATGAAAATAACCATTTTTGTAAAGTAATCCGCAGGCAACAAAAGGCAATCCTAAATCACTAGCAGACTTCAAGTGGTCCCCTGACAAAATACCTAATCCGTCCTGAATAAATTGGAATAATTTCATCTAAACCATATTCTGCTGAAAAATAGGCTATTAAATCTTCTTTATTGTTGGGATAATTTTTGTCAAACCAAGTATCGCTACTATTCATGTAGCTATCAAAATTTTTGACCATTCGATTATATTCTTGCAAAAAAGAATCATTTTGGGAAACTTCCTCAATTTTTTCTTGGCTGACGATTTTTAGAAATTTAATTGGATTTTTGGTTTGTTCCCATAAATCCCTATCAATCATTTTGAATAATCTTAAAAATTCGGTATTCCATGACCACCACAAATTATTCGCAATTTCGTTCAATCGATTGATGCTTTTTGGTAGTTGTGGAACGACTGTAACTTTGTTGAATATATACATGATATATTCCTCCTTCGTATTTTTTATTAAAAATCTTTTGTTTTCAATTTTTATAGAATTATTATATTATGAAACTCTAAGTTTTGTCAATAAAATTTTTGAAAGTTTTTCTACTACTTTTTTGTTACCCTAGAGGTTCCACATTCTGTAAACATTCCGCCTCTTGTAGGTGCTAATTTCCATTTTTCTCCTACATAAATTGTTTTCAAGTTCTTACAAGTATTAAACATGCTTCTCATATCTGTTACTTTATTCGTATCAAAACTGCTAATATCTAATTCTGTTAAAGCCTGACATTGAGAAAACATATACCCCATATTCGTTACATTGCTTGTATTAAAATTAGTAACATCTAAATAAGTTAGATTATTACACTGATTAAACATGCCAGACATCGTAGTTACCTGACCAGTCTCAAAATTTTTTAAATTCAGTTGTATCAAAGAATTGCAACCATAAAACATAACCTCCATATCTGTTACATTATTCGTATCAAAATTGCTCACATCCACTTCTTTCAAGTTGTTGCAATTATAAAACATTGTTGCCATATTGGTCACATTTTGCGTATCAAAATTTGATAAATCTAGTGAAACCATTGCTTGACATTCAGCAAACATCGAGCGCATACTCGTTACATTTTGTGTATCAAAATTACTCAAATTTAACTGTGTTAAATTATTACAACCACTAAACATAACACTCATATCAGTTACCTTACTAGTATCAAAGCTACTTACATCCAATTTACTCAAACTATTACAATTTAAGAACATCCAGCCCATATTCTCGACATTTCGTGTGTCAAAACTTTGTGTTTTCACTTCCTTTAATTTTCTACAATTTAAAAACATTCCATACATATTTTTTACATTAATTGTTTTTACCTTTTCCATATCTACTATTTCTAATGAACTTAAATCACTAAAAAAGTAAGATAAATATTCTGGCGCTATTTCATCCATAAACTCGACTGATTTAATTTGTTCTTTATCAATAAACCATGGTGTATCTATCGTTTCAGCATTATTATCTCGTACAAATTCTTTTCCTTGCACATTTCCATAAATTTTGCCACCGCCATTTTGGGCTGCTTCCTTTTCTGCATAAAATCTCAAAGTATTTCCTTCTAAAGTAGCCCATATTCCTGTTGGAGCAATTACTTCCACTTCTCCTTCTAACCCCTTATACTCTATCTTTTTTTCTGTTATCCAATAAACCCAACCTTCTTTTGTAATAACTTGAATTGTAATTTCTTCTGCATCTTCTAACTGTGCAATTTCTTTAGCCTCTTTAAACATTGTATCTTGTTTTATAGCTTCTTCGTATCGATTCATATATTCTTGCGTATCCCTATATGTATATAATAATGGTATACCAATTAATTTTAATGCTTCATCATATTCCGATTTTCGATATTTCTCTGTTGCATTTACTGCTTTTGCAAAAATTCCACTTTCTCCCATTATTAAATTTAAACTGATATTCGCTAAAATTAATAATACGATTATGGTTATAACCAAACCAATCAGAGTAATAGCATTCTGATTAGTTTTCTTATTTATTTTTTTTATTTTCATCTTTTGTTCTCCTTCATTTTCATTGTAAAGATAATTCCTTTTTTGTCAAACTGTTTCCAATCTTTTCATCATTTCCTTTTAAAAATACCTAAAAATTATTTTATGGCATTTTCCCTCCTCTCTGGTACTTTATGTATCCTCCTCTCTTTTTAGCGTCTTCTCAAAGCTCTCTGCGCCTCATCCAAATTTCTCATTTTCCTCAGAGCACCTGTTTTTATACCTCTAGAAAATCCAGAAAAATACCATAAATTGATTTATTTCATTTTTTAGTCATTTATCATTAAATTTAAAAAAAAACGTCTTAAAATTTATTTCATCTTTTCTTAATTTAGTAATATTTTCTTTTTTATATTACATTTTAGTTACAATTCACACAAACAGTCATTTATATGGTATAATTTGTTATGGTAGGATTATTTTGTGTTCTTTACCAAATATAATAATTTTTAGTCAATTTTTGAATTAAGACTATTTTACTTCTGAAAGGAATGAAAAATAATTATGGATTTATATTCTCCAAAAGATAAAATCTTGTTACGAAATTGTATGGTTATCAAGTTAGAACAATTAAGGTTATCCAAACAAACACCTGCTATACAAGATGAAATTAATTATTACAAAAATCTTCGTGAAATTTTAAATATGGATGATACGGATACTTTAAAACACATTTTAAACGATTCTACATTAAACGATTCCTATCGCGCCTTTAACGATTGGGTTCTTTCTTCCTCACGTAAAGAAATTGCCGAAGAATTTATCGCTTTGACAAAATCCATGATGCAAGAACATGGACTTTACACAGAAGAAGATTTTCAATCTTTAAAAAAAGTATTTTATACAGGAAATGAAGATTTGCTCGAAAACGCTAAAACAACAAATCCAAATGAACTTGAAGAAGAACCCTCTACAGAGCCAACACAAAATGATTTGACTCTTACAGAAAAAAAATGTTTATCAAATCTTCAAGCACTTTTTCAGCGAAATTCTCCTCAAACATTAGCACAATTTAGAGAATTTTCCACACAATTTAGAGATGGCATCAAATTGCTTGGTATGAGTAAATTTCAACAGTCTTTTGAAGAAAATGGGAAAAAATTAGTTGATATGCAAATTTCTTATGAATCCGCTAACCGCTTACATCCTGTCTACACAACAGATTTTTTACTATTAGATTCTGAAAATACTCCTTCTCAGCAATCTGTACAAGCACCAGCTTTTCCTTCTGGATTTACTGCAAATTACTACCAAGCCTTATGTTTTTCTTATCTTGAAGCAGACCAATGTACAGAAATGGAAGATGTCAACATGATTCCAACTAAAATGAACACATTTTCAGAGTGCTATCAAAGATTAAAAGAAATGACACCAAAATTTAAAATCAAAATAAAAGGACAATCTATGTTTTATTCCCATGAATCTAACTATGTTCCTCATAAAGAAATTGAGGCTCCAGAAAACATCATTCCTTTTCCAGATTCACGCGAAGCACACGAGATTGGATAAAATTAACGTGAGGATTTTTTCCTCACGTTTTTAGATAATTTCTATTTTATTAACAAAATATTTTGAATATTCATAATTCTCATTTATTGTAATCATTGCTTTTACCTGATGGGTTTCAAATTCCACTGGTTGTCCTGTTTCATATTGCGCCATCTGTTCTTTTGTCATGATTCCTAATTCATAGATTACTTCAATTGCCTCTTTTTGTTTTTCAATGCTTTTGATTTTAATACAACACATCATTTTTTCTAAATCTTGACATTGTTGATACTTGTTTTCTTCTGGAACATATTTATAAATTTCTCCACCTTCTATAGGAGAAGTCAAATTCGTTCCCTCCACTTCTTTTATAATCGCATGAATTTCCTCTGTCATATATGATTTAAGGCTGGTTTCATCATTTTGTAATTCACTTGAAGTATGTAAATTTTCGATAAAATTTGTCGCCATATTTAATTTTCTTTGATTTTCATCATTTTGTGGATTCACCAGATTTCCAAATACTGCTAAATATTCTCTAAATTCAGCTTCATCAATCCCTAATGTTTGCAAATTATCCGTTTCATTAACATTAGTATAAAGCGACAATTCCGCTTTTTGTCCACCTAATACATAAACCGACAAGGCTGCCATACAAATTATTAGCAATAGCAATACAATAACTAATCGTTTCATATATTTTTTTAATTCTGTATCGGTCATCTTAAATCACACTCCTCTTTTCTATTTTATAATAAAAAAGAGGCTAAGTCAAGACTTAGCCTAACATAACATCTAATACCATCATGACAATAAATCCTACCGCAACTCCTATCACGCCTAAACTTGATTTTTTTCCTTCTTGCATTTCTGGCACCAATTCTTCTACCACAACAAAAATCATGGCACCTGCTGCAAAAGCCAATAAATATGGTAAAATCGGAACAACAATATTAATCAGCAAAATTGTTATAAATGCTGCAATTGGCTCTACAACACCTGATAAAACTCCATATAAAAATGCTCTCTTTCTAGTATATCCTTCCATTTTCAATGGCATGGAAATAATCGCACCTTCTGGAATATTTTGAATGCCAATCCCAAGCGCCAGAATAACTGCCTCAAATAACGAAATTCCTGCATTTCCCGCTAAAAATCCTGCAAAGCAAACACCTACTGCCATTCCTTCTGGAATATTATGTAGGGTCACCGAAAATAATAACATGTTTAGCTTTTTTCCATTTGGTCGAGATTCCAATTTTTCTGCCATTCGATTAATTAAAATTAGAAATATCACACCCAATGCAAATCCAACAGCTGCTGGTAACCACGAAATTTTTCCTTGATTTTCTGCCATTTCAATAGCTGGCAACAACAAAGACCAAACACTTGCTGCAATCATAACGCCAGATGCAAAACCAACCAACATTTTTTGAAATTTCTCACTCATATTTTTCTTCATAAAAAATACAAAACTACTTCCTAAACTGGTTCCTAAAAATGGTATCAGAACGCCTCCTATACAATACAACATATTTTCCATTTTTTGGGCCTCCTATAGGATATAGTATGCAAGTCTTTTACATTATGTTAATCTATTTTGATTCTCTCTTTTTACTCTCCCCTGTCAAATAATCTATTTCAATTCCTGGTTGTTGATTATAGATATACACATTAAAACAAATTCCCTTTCCTTCATCTTCAACAGAAAAAGCCTCCATTTGAACTCCGTTTGCCACCAAATTATTTCCTTCAAAAATTGGTGTTACACGATATAATACATGATGTCCCGTTTCTTCCACATAAGCATCCACCTGATTTTCAAATGGCAACATCCCTTCCACATTAAAATAACGCGTTCCTGTTATTAAATTTTTTTCATTCGCATTTTCTCCCGCCAATTGGTAACCAATCAAATGACAGCGATTATACAAATATTTTCCTTCCACTAAGTCATCATACCTTACTGTATGCCAACCAGTTGGTTTTACATTTCCAATTTCACCACGTTTTTCAGTTGGCATAATTTCTTTACAAATATTCGCAAAAGCCACTCCGCATCTGCCTAATTCATCTAACTCACTATAATCTTCAAAAGCAGTGGTTGTATAATCACTTTCTTCGAAAAATGGTCTATTTTCATTAATAACAATATAGGGAACCCCTGGAAATTCTGGGATTTCATCTAGCTGAAAAGATACTTCTGTTGTTTTTTGGATTTCATGCTCTACATTTTTCCCTAATTCTGTTTGAAGTGCCTCAAAGAAAAACACTACAATTAAGATTATACTTACAACTATACTCTGCTTTTTTCCTATTTTCCTCATTCTTCTTTTCCTTTTCCAATAAAATAAGATATTCTGTTAAACAGAATATCTTATTTAAAAAAATATCATATGCAAATTTATTTGTCAAATTTAATATTTCATTCTCGCTATCGGTTTCTATTATAGCACATTTTTTGAATTATGGCAACTTGACTTTTTTGTAAAAATATGCTATAATAAAAGGTTAGGGTATTTTTTATTTATTATATCTCATCTTCAATTGTAATTAATCGATTATATTTTACTACACGTTCCGTCCTACAAGGTGCTCCAGATTTGATATATCCTCCATTTACTGCAACCACCAAGTCGCTAATAAAGCTATCTTCTGTTTCTCCAGAACGATGCGAAACTACTACTTTATAGCCGTTTTGTTTAGCAACTTCAATACAATCCAACGTCTCTGTAACCGTTCCAATCTGATTTGGTTTAATCAAAATTGTGTTACCAACTCCATTTCGGATTCCTTTTTCAAAACGTGTTCGATTGGTAACAAAAATGTCATCTCCAACTAACATAACTTTATCTTTTAGTTCATCACTTAATTTTTTCCATCCAGCCCAATCTTCTTCTGCTAAGCCATCTTCGATGGAAATGAGTGGATATTTTTCGGTCAACGCTTTTAAATATTGAATCATTTCATCTGTTGTTTTAAATTCACCTGTTTTCCAAAATGCATATCCTTCGCGATTTTCCTTTTTGGCTGCATCAAACATTTCTGTTGCTGCAACATCGATTGCCAGATTAATGTCTTTTCCTGGCTCATAACCAGCATGTTTAATTGCTTCTAATATATATTTGAAGGCTTCTTCTTCATTTTGCAAATCTGGAGCAAAACCGCCTTCATCTCCAACTCCTGTTGCATATCCATTCACTTTTAAAATTTTCTTTAACGCATGATAAACTTCTGCTCCCATTTGAATCGCTTGTTTTGCATTCGTGGCACCTGTTGGCATAATCATAAATTCTTGGATGTTTACGTTATTTTCGGCATGTTTTCCACCATTTAGAATATTCATCATAGGAATTGGCATCATTTTGGCATTGACTCCGCCAATGTAGTTATATAGTTGTAATCCTAATGATTCTGCTGCTGCTTTGCAGACTGCAATGGAAACACCTAATGTGGCATTTGCCCCTAATTTTGACTTATTTTCTCCTGCCATATTGATTAATTCCTCATCAATTCTGATTTGGTCATATACATTCATTCCTTCGATTTTTTTGGCAATTTTTTTATTGACATTATCAACTGCATTTAAAACTCCTTTTCCACCAAAACGTTTGTCGTCATTGTCTCTTAGCTCAACTGCTTCAAAGGTTCCTGTGGATGCACCTGAAGGAACAATCGCTTTTCCGAAAGAATCCACCTTCTGTTACCACTTCCACTTGAACGGTTGGATTTCCTCTCGAATCTAAAACTTCAAGTGCTTTCACACTAATAATTTTTAAACAATCTTTCATTTTTACCTCCTAAATTACTTTTGGTTATTATTTCCAAAAAAATGAAAGATATGCAAAACCTCTCTTCATTTGTCTAGTCCTTTTTTCACAGTTTTGCTTAAATTTCATATTCTATTGAAAAAGGAGGTTTTTATGAAAAAAATATTTTGTTTTTCAATTATTTTAGTCATGATAGTATTTTTGCCAATTTCTTGTTTTGCTGCGAATTATCGTGGAATGGATGTGAGTAATTGGCAAGGTTCTATCAATTATTCACAGGTGAAAAATTCTGGAATTGAAATTGTGTATATTAAGGCAAGTCAAGGAGATTCTATGATAGATTCTCATTTTCGAACCAATTATGAAAATGCAAAAGCCAATGGTTTAAAAATTGGATTATATCATTTTTTAACCGCTACTTCTGTAGCAGATGCTGAAACCCAAGCTGAATATTTTGCATCCGTTATTTCTGGAACTTCACCAGATTGCAAATTAGCCATGGACTTTGAAATTTTTGAAGATTTGAATACGGAAGAAATTAATGCAATTTCGTTTGCTTTTTTGCAAAAAGTTCAATCTTTAACAGGAAAAGAAGTGATTGTATATAGTAATGCATCCAATGCACGAAATACGTTTAATCGCGAATTAGCTAGCCAATATCCACTTTGGATAGCAGAATATGGAGTAAATTCGCCAAATACTGGAATTTGGTCTTCGTATGAAGGATATCAATATAGTGACAGAGGAACTGTACCAGGAATTCGCGGTTTTGTAGACCTCGATACATTTACAGAATCCATTTTTCTAAGTTCTACAGAAAATATTGCTACACCAGAAAACACCAAAAATGAAATCACTACTTATACCGTTCAACGCGGTGATACTTTAAGCCAAATTGCTTCTCGTTACGGAACAACCGTTGGAGAAATTGCTGGCTTGAATGGAATTAGCAATCCCAATTTAATTTATGTTGGGCAAGTTTTGAAAATTGATACAACACATGATATTTCTGTGGTTACAAGCGACAAATATGAAACGAATCATATTGTCTATACCATTCAATATGGTGATACGCTAACTTCTATTTCTCAGAAATACGATGTGCCAATTCGTTGCATTGTGCAATTAAATGATATTACCAATCCCAATTTGATTTATGCTGGTGAACGAATACGAATTGATTTGAATTAACTAGTCAACAAAGGGTGCGAAAAGTCGCACCCTTTGTTTTATTTTTTCTTCCAATTTAAGATTTGATTATTTACTGATTCTTCTTCATCTTCTAGTTCAATAATATCTTCAATGACTCTTTTTTTCTTTAAAAATCGATTTTTCTTTTTATGTTTCCTTTCTTCTTCCCTTTCAGACTGCGCTATTGCTTCTTCAACAGATAACGTTTTTTCAAAATCGACAATGTTCTTGACAGGCATATTATACATTCCTTCTATATATACATCTTTTTTAGGAATTTGCACTTCGGAAATAAATTGCTTATACCTTTCAATAATTTTTCGATCTCTTCTGCTAAATAAATTCAAATCGGATTTTAAATAGTCATATCGCCAAATCAAATGTCTTTCATAAGAATCAAATTCCGAATTGTTCAAATCTTCATAATCATATTCTATTTTAAATTGAAAATTCTGAATTGAAATCGTTATATTCGTCCATTTTTTTTGCTTTTTCAGTATCCATATTTGTCTTAAAATTTTAATTGTATTATACAAATCAACAATTAATTTTGTATATGCATCTTCATCAATATTAAACGCATTTGGTATTTCATAGCAATTTACTGCTTTTTTCTTGATTAGTCCTTTTGGAAAATAGTAAAAATACATTTCTCCTGCTGACCTTTTTTGTGGTATATCTATAAATGACGCATATAGATATACACTTTCCCATTTTTCTGGTATGATATAAAATAACTTTTTTTGGATTTCTGAATAAATTTCCTTTTCCTCTGTTAAATTTACCATAAATTTCTCCTACGTTAATTGGTTAGCAAACTTTCACCTGTCATCTCTTCTGGTTTTTCTAACCCCATAATATCTAACATAGTTGGTGCTAAATCTGCTAATCTGCCTTCTTTAATTTTTCGATTTTCTATTCCAACAATGGCAAGTGGAACTGGATTTGTTGTGTGAGCTGTGTGTGGTTCTCCTGTTTTATAATCAACCATTTGCTCTGCATTTCCATGGTCTGCAGTGATTAAAAGTACACCATTTACACTTTCCACAGCCTCTACCACACGATTTACACATTCATCAATGGTTTCCAATGCTTTTGTTGCGGCTTCTATATTTCCAGTATGACCTACCATATCTGGATTTGCATAATTTAGAATAATACAATCATATTTTTGAGATTGAATTGCTTGAATTACTTTTTCTGTCACTTCATAAGCACTCATTTCAGGTTTCATGTCATAGGTTTCTACTTTAGGTGATGGCACTAATATTCTATCTTCTCCTGGATATTGTTTTTCTTCACCACCATTAAAGAAAAAGGTAACATGGGCGTATTTTTCTGTTTCTGCAATACGTAATTGTGTCATCCCTTTTTGACTAATATATTCTCCAAATGTGTTCGTGATTTCATCTTTTTTGAAAGCGATTTCAACATTTGGCATTGTTTCATCATATGGTGTCATGCATACAAAAAATGTGTTTATTTTTTCTGTGTTAAAACCATCAAAAGTTGAATCAACAATACTTCTTGTAATTTCGCGAGCTCTATCTGGTCTGAAATTAAAGAATATTATAGAATCGTTTTCTTCTACTTTTGCGATTGGTTCACCATTTTTATTAGTAATTACAGTTGGAACAACAAATTCGTCAAACACTTCTTTTTGATAAGATTCCTCAATTGCGTTTGTGACTGTAAGCGCTTTTTCTCCTTCTCCTCTTACGATAGCATTATAAGCTTTTTCAACTCTTTCCCATCTTTTGTCTCTGTCCATACTATAGAATCTTCCTGAAATTGTGGCAATTTCTCCAATTCCTTTTTCTTTCATTTTGCTCTCTAATTCAGCAATGTATGATTCTCCTGAAGCAGGTGGTGTATCTCTACCATCTAAAAAACAATGTACATATACATTTTCGAAATCTTTTCTTTTCGCCATTTCTAATAATCCATATAAATGTCGATTATGACTGTGAACACCACCATCTGATACTAATCCCATAATATGTAGTTTGGAATTATGTTTTTTGCAATTTTCTATGGCAGCTACAAATTCTGGTTTGCTAAAAAACTCCCCATCTTCAATTGATTTTGTAATTTTTGCTAAATCCTGATAAATAATTCTTCCTGCTCCAATATTCGTGTGTCCCACTTCTGAATTTCCCATTTGTCCTTCTGGCAATCCAACATCGGTTCCACTTGTATGAATAACGGTATTTGGATTTTCTTTCAAAATTCTATCTAGGTTTGGAATGCCAGCTATTTTAACTGCGTTTCCTTCTTCTTGCTCATTGATTCCAAAACCGTCTAATATCATTAACATTGTTAATTTTTTGTCCATTTCTTTTACTCCTTTTTCATGGTATAGATTTTGCCTATACCAAACTTCCTCTTTTATATTATTCAAAATTTACAATTTTGGCGAATTTATTTTTACGCTATTTCTATTGATTATAATTTACAATTTTACTAAATTCATCTGGTTTTAAACTAGCACCACCAACTAATCCACCATCAATGTCTGACATGGAAAATAGTTCTTTTGCATTAGAAGATTTCACACTTCCTCCATATTGAATAATCACTTCTTCTGCAACTTCTTTTCCATAATTTTTTTCAATTTCTTGACGAATTTCTTTGATACTATTATTGGCATCTTCTGAAGTTGCTGTTTTTCCCGTACCAATCGCCCAGATTGGCTCATAGGCTATAATTGTATTTTTGACTTGGTTTTCGGTTAAGCCTTCTAAAGCAAGTCGGGTTTGATTTGTGATGATTTCGGTAGTTTTTCCAGCTTCTCTTTCTTCTAATGTTTCACCAACACAAACGATTGGTTTTAACTCATTTTCAAAAGCTGATTTTATTTTTTTATTGACGCTTTCATCCGTTTCTGCAAAATATTGTCTTCTTTCTGAATGTCCAATAATCACATATTCAACACCAATTGATTTTAACATTTTTCCAGAAACTTCACCTGTATAGGCTCCATTTTCTGCCCAGTGCATATTTTGTGCTCCTATTTTAATGTTGGTATCTTGTGCATAATTTAAGCAATAGAATAAATCAGTATATGGCACACATAAAATAACTTCGTTTTTTGTGTCTTTCACCAATTTTTCAAATGTTTCAATATATTCAATGGCTTCATTGGGAAGCATATTCATCTTCCAGTTTCCAGCAATTACTTTTTTACGCATATTGATTTCCTCCTAATTTCTATTTTCTAAATTTTCTAGTATTTCCCAGAAATATTTTTCAAAAAATATTCCTGTAAATTGCAAATCGTATTTATCTTTATTTTGACATATTTCTCTTATTTCGTCAATAGAAAAATATTTGACATCCGCAACTTCGGTTTCTTGTAGCACAAATTCGTTAATTTTCTTATCTGTTTTTAGTAAAAATAAATAATCAAACTTGTTATTAATATGGTTTCCTCTGCTACGCATTGTTTTTTTTATATCGATTAATTTAAAATCCTCTAACTTTAAATTTCTAATTCCTAATTCTTCTTCTTCTGTTTCTCGCATAGCCGCTTGTTTTACATCTTCTCCACTTTCAACATGACCAGCTGTTAAACTCCACATATTCGGAGCTACTTTTTTAGCTGCTCTTTTTTGAAGCAATATTTGTTTTGCGTGATTCATAATAACTACTGAAATTTCTCTATGCCGTAATCCTTTTTCATGAATCTCGCTTCTATCTGCTTTTATAGCAGTTATTTGGTTATTTTCATCCACAATATCTAGTAATTCCATTTTTTCCTCAATTATTTTCCAATATTTCTATTACATCCGAAATTTTACAAAGCTGTGCATTTTTATAACGTACATCAAATGTTACATCTTTTCCAAACCATTCTGGTGCCTTAAATTGATTTGCTTTTTCCTCAGATTCAAATTCTACCTCAACTACTTCTAAACCTTTTAAAAATCCATCAAAAATATCAATTTCTGCAACCAAACCATTGCCTAGTGGAACCAAATAACGGTCTTTTTCTATCATTCTTCCATCAATTTTGGTTTTTAAATGTTGATAAGCTTCCTCTGTTATTGGTAATTCTATTTCTTTCGATATACTTGCAACATTTAAGTCTGTGCTTTGTTTAAATTTATAACATAAGATATATTTTTCATTATATTTTCTAACACGTAACACTGGTGCTGAGCAAGTATTTAAATAGCCTTGCTCAATTCTCACCTTCTCGTAACTTTCTAAATTTTCAGGTAATTTTTGAATTAAATATTTTTTCTCAATTTCATTTTGACTCATACTATAACTTCCTTATTTCTCTTGTAATGCTTCAATTCCTGGTAATTTTTTACCTTCTAAAAATTCTAAGCTTGCTCCTCCACCAGTTGAAATATGCGTGAATTTTTCTGCTAATCCTGCTTTTTCAACAGCTGCTGCAGAATCTCCTCCACCAATAATTTTAACTGCATCGACATTAGCTAATGTTTCAGCAATTGCATTTGTTCCTATTGCAAATTGCTCAAATTCAAACAATCCCAAAGGTCCATTCCATACAACTGTTTTTGCATTTTTTAATTCTTCTGCATACAATTTTATAGTTTCTTCGCCAATATCAAATCCTTCCCAACCATCTGGAATTTCTGTATAGTTTACATTTTTGCTCTCTGTATCTGCTGAAAATTCTTTTCCAATTTTAGTATCTACTGGCAACATGAATTTAACACCTTTGGCTTTAGCTTTTTCCATTAGTTCTTTTGCTAAATCTAACTTGTCTTCTTCACAAATAGAATTTCCAACATTATATCCCATAGATTTAAAGAAAGTATAGGCCATTGCACCACCAATCAATAATGTGTCTACTTTTTCTAGTAAACTGTTGATGACACCAATTTTATCTGAAACCTTCTTTCCTCCAAGGATTGCTACAAATGGTTTTTCTGGATTTTCCAAAGCGGTTCCTAAAAAGTTCAATTCTTTTTCAATCAAAAATCCAGATACAGCTGGCAAATAGCTTGCTACACCCGTCGTTGAGCTATGCGCTCTGTGAGCTGTTCCAAACGCATCATTGACAAAAACTTCTGCCAAAGAAGCAAATTTTTTCGATAATTCTTCATCATTTTTTTCTTCGCCAGCTTCAAATCGAACATTTTCAAGAAGTAGTACTTCTCCTTCTTTTAATTCAGAAGCAAGTTTGTTCGCATCTTCTCCTACAACATCCTGACTAAGTTTTACTTCTTTTCCCAATAATTTTGATAATTCTTCTGCTACAATATTTAATGAAAACTCTGGCTTTACTTCTCCCTTTGGGCGTCCTAAGTGGGAGCATAAAATAACTTTGCAATTATTTTCAATTAAATATTGAATCGTAGGCAAAGCTGCAACAATTCTTCGATTATCTGTGATTTTTCTGGTTTCATTATAAGGAACGTTAAAATCACATCTTACCAATACTTTTTTACCTTTTAAATCAATATCTTTTACTGTCTTTTTGTTCATTTTTCTTTCCTCCTTTAAATACATAAGAGTCGACTTTTCATCAGCCGACCTCTTACATTACACACTATTCAAATTATTTTGTTGCAATATAGCATGCAAGGTCTACTAATTTATTTGAATAACCCCATTCGTTATCATACCAAGCAACTAATTTTACAAAAGTATCTGTTAATTGAATTCCAGCTGTGGCATCGAAAATTGAGGTATGGGCATCATTGATGAAATCAGATGAAACAACTGCTTCGTCTGTATATTCAATAATTCCTTTAAATTCATTTTCAGATGCTCTTTTCATTTCGCTACAGATTTCTTCCATTGTCGTTGGTTTTTCTAAATTACATGTTAAATCTACTACAGAAACATCAACGGTTGGTACTCTAAATGACATACCTGTTAATTTTCCATTTAATTCTGGAATAACTTTTCCAACAGCTTTTGCAGCTCCTGTTGAAGATGGTATAATATTAGCAGCAGCAGCTCTTCCACCTCTCCAATCTTTTTTAGAAGCTCCATCTACTGTTTTTTGTGTCGCTGTTGTTGCGTGAACCGTTGTCATTAATCCATCTTTGATTCCAAATTTATTATGAATAACTTTTGCAAGTGGTGCCAAACAGTTTGTAGTACAAGATGCATTTGACACAATATTCATACTTGGATCATATGTTTCATGATTTACTCCCATAACAAACATTGGAGCATCTTTAGATGGTGCACTAATAATTACTTTTTTAGCGCCACCTTTTAAATGTGCTTCTGCTTTTTCCATTGTTGTAAATACACCTGAACATTCTAAAACATAGTCTACTCCATCGGCTCCCCATGGAATATTAGCTGGGTCCATTTCATTATATACTTTTATTTCTTTTCCATTAACAATTAATTTTCCATCTCTTTCTTCTACAGTTCCTTGAAAACGTCCATGAACTGTATCAAATTTTGTCATATATGCCATATAATCAGCTGTTACAAATGGATCATTGATTGCAACTACCTCTACTTCTTCCTTATTTAATGCAGCTTGGAAGGCTAATGTTCCAATTCTTCCAAAACCATTAATTCCTACTTTTATTGACATAATTTCCTCCTATCTTGATGCTTTCTCTAGCATCAAATTACAATTTAGTTTTTACAACTGTTGTCATTTTATACCAGTTTATTTTTTTTTTCAATACTTTTTTTGAAATTTATTCGACTTTTATCTGATAAACTGTTTCATTCCCTGCAAAATCAGTTACTTTGATTTGATAGTTTCCTGGTTCTATCAATTCCTTTTCAGACTTTTCCAATATAACTTTCTTTTCTTCTTCCTGCTCAAGAAGTTCCTCAACCACAACCATGTCTAATACATTTCCAAATTCATCCAATGCTTCTACTTTTATCTCGTCTTCTGGATTCAGTGCTGTAAAAATATAAGTTTGTTCTGTTACTGTGCTGTATAATGTATCATTTATATAATAACGATATTTCCTTGTGTTCAAAGGCTGACCTTCAATACAAATCATAATTTTAGATTCTTCTTTAGAATTTTTATACGCTTTTACCAAAAGTCTTTCACTATACTTATCAATTTTAACTTCTTGAATTTGATGATTATCATAATATTCCAAACTTAGTGGACTTTTATAGGTTCCATTGTTTTCACAGCCTAAAATCTGAGGAGGCTCTTTATCAATATTATTTACTTCATATTCAATTACTGTACTATTACCCGAAAAATCTCTTATAGAAACTTTTTGTTTTTCATTTTCTGTTACTTTTTTGGTTAATGTTTTTTTGTTTTCTGCTAACTCGAACCCACTTACTGGCTGAATTTCTTTGTTTACAGTTATTGTTACAATAACATTTTGATTGGTTTCTTCTTTCGTTGAGTAAGCAATTTGACAACTTGGCAATGTCGTATCTCTTGTAAATTCTACGATTGTTTCTTCAAAATAATAAACATATTTTGCATAAGCAATATTCGTCAACATCACAAATCCAGCAATTAATGCCATACCTACTTTCTTCTTCATACTTCTTCTCCTTTCCTGCTTTGAACAACATCTACTTTTAACTTTATCTTTAAAGAATCCGCTAATTCTCTATCCAATTCTCTCCATTCAAAACATAATTTGAATTTTCTAATTTCTTTTTCAAATGACTTAATTTTCATTGGTTGACTTTTTCCTTCTATTAATTGAATTTCCTCTTGATTATCACAATCTATCAATTTATAACTAATTGGAAAATCCTCAACTGAATCTTCGATTTGAATCACATAATCAAATTCAGCCTCATTCACCTTGTTTTCATCATAATTACAAATTGAAAAATCATATTCCATTGGAAAAGACTTTTCTGTAATTTCTGTTTTTAATATTTCATCTTTTTCAAGTATCACAATCGGTTTAGAAACTTGAATCATCGCTTTTCCTTCCCAAAAAGAACTATATTTTGATAACGAAATGCTGTTGATACAAATCACCAACAAAATGATTAAACTTAAAATCTTATTTTTCGTAAACTTCATTTTTTTCCTCCTTTCTTAATTTTGATTTTGCATAAAAAATCAGCATTAATAATACATAAATTACTATTACCCTCTTCCAATAATACAGCACAAATATTCCAAGCATTTTAGAATGATACATTACTTTCCCTTGTATGCAATCTACTGGTCTTATTTCATCTAAAATTGAATTATTATCGCCTTTTGCAGAAAAACTCTCATTTTCTAGTTTTACAATCCTGTGTGTGATTAAGGTGTCTCTTTCGTCTATATAGGTTACAATTTCGCTTTGTTCATACGTTTCTTCTTCCTTAATTAAAATTAATTCATTTTGCTCAATTGTAGGTTCCATACTATTGGTTAGTACAATCAAAATTCCATATTGTCCCCATTTTATTACTGCATCTTTGCGAATAAATTTAGCATAACAAGTGATTCCTAAAACAATTACTAAGCCACCTAAAAGTAACCTATTAAAAATACCGACTATTTTTCTTGCCATTTTTCTCCTTTCCTTAGCTCTCTACTAAAAATATTAGTTGACTATATTCTTAGCAGAGAGCTAATTTCTCTCTGCGAATTTCATATAAGGTTTTTAAATTGGATATAATTTTAAATATTATACTACTTCTTCTGCTCGTAGTTGTCTTCCTATAACTTTGATAGAAAATTGATAATCATAATATCCTGCTGCAATTCCCGCCTTGGTATCTGCAATATCACAATCTTCTACTTCTTGCTCATTGCTACCTGATTGAAAAGGCCAAATCGCATAGATTCGTATTGGAATTGTTTTATGATCGTCTTCTCTTTTTATAATGCCAACTAACTCATTTTCCGCCAATTCTTTCATGCTAGAATAAAATGTTGTATATTGATCACCATCTATAAGTCCTTGGAATTGCAAATTTGGGGGAATGTGACCATTTTCTTTTATTTCAACACGATATTCTAAATCAACTTCTGAAGGACTTGCATCAATTTCAAAATCGAAATATCCTTCATAACCTGGAGCAATCAATCCATGATCCAAATTAATATGATGCACCGTTTCCATAAAAGATAATTGATTTGTTTCTTCCTTACTCCATCCTGTCACATCAAATCGCCACTTTGCTGTCTGATATCTTTCACTTATCGCATCCCAAGTAGAAATATATCTAGCAAACGTAAAACCAACCAATAACACAATCAATAATAAAATAACAAAAATTGAAATAAATATGCTCTTTTGTTTTTTATCCATAGCTTCCCTCCTTTCTTTATTAATATAGAGTTAAATATTTTTAACGTATGATTTTAAAAGTCTATATAAATTGCTGGGGGGCTTATTTAAATGAACTATAGAATATTTAATTATGTTTTCAAAAAAAAAATTACCGTTCATATCTATGTTTGGGGGGATAATATTAAACTAAATAAAAATTTTTCTTTTACACTTTTTTTGGGAAATATAAATTTCAGAATTGAAATTTATTTTCAGATTAATTAAATAATACGTTAAAAAATATTTAACTTGAACGCATTATACCATCTTGCTTTTCATTTGTAAAGTATTTTTTGAAAAAAATTCTTTTTTTCATTCGACATTTTTCGTCAAATAACTGTTAAAGCTATTGTTTTACTGACTTCTAAGCGTTAAAAAATCTTGAAATTTATTAAAAATTTCAAGATTTTTTTCGTTATTTTCTCTTTTCTTTTCCAATTTACTTCAAGCTGTCTGCAATATTTTCACATAATTTAATATATAATTCTTTATTATCTTTGGACAATGTACCCAATATTTCTGAAAAAGCATTATCTATATTTTCATGGTTAATTCCTTTGATTAAAGTATCTAAGTTTAAATCCAAAATATTTGCAATATTCACTAAAACAGCAATACTGCATATACTAGTCCCTCGTTCGATTTCTCCTACATGAGATGAACTAATGTCTGCCTTTTCTGCAAGTTTTTCTTGAGTCAATCCTAATTCTTTTCTTCTCAGGCGTATACGCTGTCCCATTGCTTTATAATCTATATTATACATATACAAGTCCTCCTTGCATAGTATTTTATACCGATAAAAAATTTTTATTAAGTAGCCAAAACTGTTGAATGTAGTCTGTAACTGTGATATAATGTAAGTAGTAAATATTTTAAAGGAGGTAACCACATGCAAATCTGCAAAAAATGTGGAAAAATAATTCCACCAGATGATGAAAATAACCGTCACTTATGTTTTCATTGTTATCAAAACTTTTTATTCGAAAAAGTAGAAAAAATGCATCAACAGGAACCTACATCAGAAAAGTCAGAAAATTTTTCATTAAAAAAATTTTTAAAAAAACTTTTAAATCGATAACAAAATAGATTTCCTACTTTCTATTGATTTAAAAGTTCTAAAATTGACGCCTCTTGTTTTAAGGCATCACTTAAAAATTCATAACACTTTTTATTTTGTTTCATAGCCATTATTCCTATATCTAAATCATTTTTTAAACGTTGACTGGCATATTTTACTATAATTCCTTTGTTTTTTACCGCTTCTAATACAACTTCTTTATCATCTCGCATTTGTGGATTAGCAAAATATAAAATTTGCCCTGTATGTTTCAAACCTGCCATTAGTAGTTCTTTATCTTGTAGCAAATTTTCTTTTGCATAACAATATGTCCAGCCAACATGGCTCACTGACTCAAAAACAACTTCACGATTCATTTTTAAAGCATCACTTGCAAATTCTAACGCTTCTGGATTATTTTTTAAGGCTTCTAAAACAACATCTTTGTCATTGCGGAGTTCGCTGGATGCAAATTCCAGCAAACTCCCTTTTTGAGCCACCTGGGCTAAAACATACTCTTTGTCTTCGGCATGTTTTTCCATTTCTATTTCTTCTTGTGGTCTTGGCATTTGTTTTCCTCTCTATTTTTTCAAATATTCTTCAATTTCTTTTGCAATATCACTCGATACTTTATTCGATTCATTGTTCAATTTTACTGTATATAAAATATCTTTATGTTGATAATATTCAATTAAGTTTTCTGATATATTATGATAATTTTCCAGTCTTTTTCGAATGGTTGCTTCATTATCATCTTCTCGGATAACAAGTTCTGTTCCACATTTATCGCAAATATTTTCTATTTTTGGTATTTTAAAATCGAGATTATAAATTTCTCTACATTCTAAATTGGGACAAGTTCTTCTTTTCGTAATTCTATCTACAATTTCATCATCGGATAAACTCAAATTAACCGCCACTTTGACCGACCTTTTTTGTGCTTTTAATAAAGTATCTAAACTTTCCGCCTGTCGTGCAGTTCTTGGATAACCATCTAAAATACAACCATTCTGAATATCTGGTTCCTGCAACCTTTTTTCTAAAATTCTGATGGTTAATTCATCTGGAACCAATTTTCCTTCTGAAACATAACTTTTCACTTCTTTTCCAATTTCGTCATCAGAATTAATATACGCTCTGAATATTTCTCCACTTGAAATATGCGGTATTTTTAATTTCAGCGCCAATAAGTTTCCAACGGTTCCTTTTCCAGTTCCTGGCGCTCCTAACATTATAATTATCATTTGCAAACTCCTTTATTTTATTATTTCACATTTTTATTATTTATATCATAGAAATTTTATTTTGCCAAGATACATTTTTACTTTATTTCAGAATTTTCTCTAATAAAAATATGCCACTATTTACAATAAAAAAATCCAGCTCCTCTAAACACTGGATTTTCTTGTTTTTTTATTTTACCATATCTTTCAAATAATTTATCCCTTCCTCTTTCTCTAGCACTTTCATATTGAATTTTTCTCGTTCTAGTTTATGTAATATTTCCATGGTGTCGTCTTCGGATTCTAAATCAATCACAACCAAGTTATTGTAGAAATTTCTTCCATAAGTTAATTCCCTAATATATTCTTCGATTCCATTTTCTACATTTTTTACAGTCATCACAAACTTTATGTTTTCCTCTAATTTTTTGTAAGTATTAAAATTCACACAATCCTGTATTATACTAAATAACCCATAAATACAAAGAATCCAAAGTACCAATTGTATCAAAAAATCTAACATAATATCCACTCCTTTGTATATATTATGTAACTTTGACGTTTTGGTGACAACTCCGAAATCTCTTTAATATCGGCTATTTTCTACAATATCGATAATATCAGCAATATATCTTCCAATAATAGGAATATTTAAAGCTACAATTTTTTTCAACACAATAATTAAAACCGCCGTTATAATCGTAACTCCAATCCCAATTCCAACGCCTCTGCCAACTCCAGCCCAAAAATTTCTCCTAAAAATTTCTCTTCGACTTCCCAATATATAAAAAATTTCTTCTAAATTCTTTTCTTCCAACTTTTGATTCAATTTATCGATATTTCGATTTAACTTCCCAAACATAAACACCATCCTTGTTTTAGGATGGTGTTTTTTTAGCAGATTATTCATTTTACTTCAGCTTTTTTATTTTTCTATTTATATAATATCATTCTAAATCCCCAATACTCATCTGTCATATTTTCCTTGTAACCCGTATGACTACTTGCTGTTCTACTCAAATTAGCAGCACCACCTCGTATGACTCTATACGTAACCGTTTCAGATATTACCTCATTTTCCGTGTTTCTTGAATCCTTATCCTTTGTTTTTGGTTTGTAAATCTCTGTTGTCCATTCACGCACATTTCCTGCTAAATCACAAATATTATTTTTAATATCACTTTGCGTCGTTCCTGTGCTTCTAATGGTTCCTGAATAATTTCCATAGCTCGTATTGGTTGAATAATTCTCAAAACTAGTATCTAACCACTGTAAAACTGTATCCCAAGCATAACTATTCATAATCGCCGTATAATATCCCTCATAACCAAACGCTGATGCAGCATTTGTGGCACCTTCTACTGCTGCAGAATAAGTTAAGTTTCTCCAAGGCGACTTATTTACCATACTACTTGCCACTTTTTGACCATTTACATCATAACTAGACGCCTCATAACGCGCAATATAAAAGCCATAATTTTGAGCTACACTATTCACCAATGCAGAAGCTGAACTGGTAGATTCCTCATAATCATTATCCAATAATGTATTTCTTGTTAATTTTCCACTTTCTACTGGAACCCAAACAAATTCATTTCCATATTGATCCTGTATCACAAAACCATTTTCTACTTCTCCTCCAATATGCGAAAATCCAGTTGGAATATACGGACTTTTCGCCGAAGCCTCTCGAATATTTTTAACTTCAATCGCCATTGAAGCAATTTGTCCATTATTGCCTTTCACTTTAAACGTATAATTTCCATTCTTCTTTACTTCATAATTAGCTGTATCAGAACGTGTTGCAGAACCATCTGGTAACGTGATTGAATAAATTCCTGCTTCATCGTCTGTTTTTGCAACAGCTGTAATTAAAATACTTTCTTGATTCTCCTCTTCTGTATTTGTACTCAATTCCAATACTGGTACAATATCCGAATTACTAACTTCTTTTCCATTTCCCTTTGCTATATTTCGATTACTAATAAACATTCTAATACCTATTGCCGTAATTCCAATTATCACAATTGTAAGCAAGACAATAATAAAAGGTGAAATTTTATAATACATATCTTTTGTATCTCCTTTTTCTATTTTTTATTATTATATACATAAATCAAATTTTTTTCAAATACTTTTTACAAATAAATTAATTTATTTAAATGAGTAGCATAAATGCAAACCTCATCAACCCTTCTATTTAAACTTATTTCAAGCGCCTTTTTATAAATATTTAATTGGGTAAAATATTTTTCTTTTAATAACTTTTCATCCTCTATAAAATCCGTTTTATAATCCAATAAAACCAATTGCCCCTTTTTATCTATAAAATATAAATCAATCATTCCTTGAACTGCCACTTCTTGCCTTCCAAATTCTTCTAATTCTAAATTAACACAAAATGCCTTCTCTTTCTCCACTTGTTTTGCTTCCTTAATTCTAGCATAAATTTCAGATTGTAAAAATTGATAAATTTTTAATACATCTATCTTTTCTACTTCTTCTTTTTGAATTATTTTTTGTAAGTACAATTGATTGATAAATTTTTTCAACTCCTCTTTTGTATAATCTCTTCCAAATTCTAACTTTTGCAAAATCAAATGCATTAAAGTACCTTTTTGGGCACCTGTTACCTGGTGACTTTGCTCTGCAAACTTCGCTGAAATCTCCTCCAAACCAATCGGAGAAGTCTCTATATTTGGGCACGCTTTAATTTGGGACGCTGCTATTTTAATCGGCAAATCGATTAATTCTTTATAGGGATATTCCCACTCAAACCTTGCACCGTATATCTTCAATCTTCACTCTAGCTTCAAAGTCGAATTCTCTAGTCTTCTGGTCAATAATTTCTTGCGTATCTTCAAATTCATTCTTAGCATGAACCTTAACAGACAAACAATCCTGTAACTTTCCCGTCAAAAACACCAAATAAATCCAATCCAAATACGAAATATATTGCTTCAATAAAACTGGTGGAAATTGACTTTCTTCCACTTGATATACATTCAGTAAATCTTCCTTATTTTGTTTTTCCTTTTCAAAATCCTTAACCGTGCCTGTCACAATTAGTTTTTCTTTTGCACGCGTCAGCGCAACATACAAAATTCTCATTTCTTCTGCCATCGATTCATTTCTTCCTACAATCTTAATAGCTTGTTTAGCTGCCGTCGGATATTCAATCTTTCTTACATAATCAATATATTGTGGACCAAAACCAATTTCCTTATGCAATAAAATATTCGTTTTCAAATCCTGCAAATTAATGCTTTTATTCGCTTGGCATAAAAATACAACCGGAAATTCCAATCCCTTACTTTTATGAATACTCATCATTCTAACCACATTTTCATTTTCGCCAATTACCTTTGCAGCTGCCATATCCGAATTTCCACTTTTCAACCTTTCAACAAATCGAATAAAATGAAACAATCCACTAAAACTGGTCTTTTCATATTCCTTAGCACGCTCAAACAACATTCTCAAATTTGCTTGTCGCAAACGTCCATTTGGCATTAATCCTACATAATCAAAAAATCCAGTATCCACATAAATTTTCCAAATTAATTCCGCTAAACTCAAATATTCACTTTCCTGCTTCCAATTTTTTAAATAAGTCAAAAATCTTTGTACCTTTTCTTTCGTTTCTGGCTTCACATTTTGGCTAACATTTTGTAAATTAAAATAAAACCTATCTTCTCTATTTTCTAAACGAATTTCCACCATTTCATTATCCGAAAATCCCCCAATTGGCGACCTCATAACAGAAACTAACTCAATATCATTCAATGGATTATCTAAAATCTTCAATACATTCATTATTGTCTGAACTTCTAAGGTATCAAAATATTCTGCTGTTGTATCTGAAAAAACAGGAATGTTATGTTTCATTAATTCCCTCTCGAAAACAGGAGCCGCCATTTTGGTAGAACGTAGCAAAATAACAATATCTCGATAATCAATATTACGCATTTTTCCATCTTTGCCCTTTATTTGTTTCTTACCCTCTACCATTTCTTGTATTCTTTTTCTTACAAAAATAGCCTCCAACTCAACTGCACTCAATTCTCTTTCTTCTTGATTAACTTCTTCCTCATCTTCCTCCAAATTTTTATCGTCTTTTTCTGCATTTAAATCAATCATATGTAATTCGCTTTTCCCCACTCCATTCTCAATTTGTGGATAATCAGCACCTAAATTCAAAAATTCTTCTTCTGTATAATCAATATCCCCCAATTCTTTGCTCATAATCGTTTCGAAAATCGTATTGGTAATATCCAATATATTTTGCTTACTTCTAAAATTCTTAAAAAGCTGAATTTTCAAACCATTTTCATTGCCATTCAAACTATATTTTTCATATTTATCCAAAAACAACTCTGGGCAAGCTTGCCTAAATTTATAAATGCTTTGCTTCACATCTCCCACCATAAAAATATTGTTGCCACGTGATACCGACTTCAAAATCAATTCTTGCACTTGATTGCTATCTTGGTATTCGTCAATTGCAATTTCTTCAAACTTTTCTTGATAAGCCTTCGCCACTTCCGTTGGAACAATTTCTCCTGCCTCATTTTCCTGCACTAAAATTTCCAAAGCATAGTGCTCAATATCTGAAAAATCAATCATATTTCTACTTTTTTTCTTCTCTTTAAAAGCCTCTTCAAATTGCAAAACCAAATCTTTCAAAGCCACCAAATTAGTATATTGCAAAGCAATATCTTCAAAGGCTTCTTTCGAATTATATAATAATGTTTTATCCAACAAACCGTTAATTTTCTTTTTTACGAAATCTCTCGTTTTTTTCACTTCTTCTTTTAATTCTGAATTAGCATTTTTCACAGATGGCCAAGTCTTAAACTTAAACTGGGCAACATATTCAAACGCTTCATCCCAAAGTTTGCAACTTTCATATAAACCTTGCAAAATATCCATATCATTTTGCAGTGTTTGTCCATATTTTTCCATTTCTTGATAAGGTTCTAATTTCTTTTTTTGTATCTTAAGCTGGGTTATTCCATTTAAAATTTCTTCTTTCAAATCTTGTAATAATATCCTACCCCAAATGGATTCCGAAAAATCCTGATTTGGCATAACATGAAACATTTCCACTTTTTCTTCCAACCATTTTTGAGGAAATGGCATACTTTGAATCATTCGCACCATGTGAAAAACCATTTCTTTTACTGGCTCATCACCACGATATCCTGTATAACTTTCCATTAACTGAGCAAACATTTTATCTTCTGTCTCATACAATTTTTCAAAAACTTCCTCTAACACTTCTTGTCTTAATAATTCAATTTCCTCTTCTGAAGCAATGCGGAAATTGGCAGGCAAATTAATTTCAAAAAAATTATTTTTTATTACATCCAAACAAAAAGAATGAATCGTACAAATATTTGATTTTCCCAATAAAATAATTTGTTTTTGCAACCTTTCATCCTCTGGATTTTCATCCAATTTTCGATAAATCGCATCTAATACTCTTTCACGCATTTCAGACGCCGCAGCATTGGTAAAGGTTACCACTAATAATTTATCGATGTCAATTTTATCATTCAAAATTTTCTGAATAATTCGTTCCACCAAAACAGCCGTCTTTCCACTGCCGAGCCGCTGCTGCAACTAATATATCATTTCCTTTTTCAAAAATTGCCTTTTTTTGTTCTTCGGTCCAGTCCATTTCCATTCCTCTATTTCTTTTTTGTTTCTTTGGAATGATTATATCAAAACAAATCCAAGATAGCAATCTTTTTTCATGAAAAAAGACATGTAGAAACTACATATCTTCTTGGTCTTGACTATTCTTCATATACTCTGGGAAACGTAACTTAATCGCTTCATAAAAATAAGGCGCATACGAACAATTAAAAAGATTGCTAACATAAAAATCACTTACACAATTCCCTTCAAAATTTTCGTATGGAAAACCATTCCAAAGATTAAAGGCTAATTCTGTAACCTTTTTTGAAATTCCTGTCTGCCAATTTTTACTCAAAGAATCCACATTAATTTCGCCTCTTAGCAAATCAAAAATTTCATTCACATGTCTTCTTGTTACTTGATTAATTCCCAATGTATAAATAAAAGCATGATGATATTCATCTGTTTTTCGAAATTCCTCTACTTGTTTTAAAGTATTTTCATAAAATTCTTTATGCTTTTGATTGATAAAATTCACTTTTATTTCCTCTCTTTCCTATTGATTCTCAATTTTAAAATGCTATTTTTTCCTTGTTATAGCTATGTGTAATATTAAAACTTTTATGCTTCCTTTTCTTGGTATGAATTCCATTTTTATTTAGCATTTTCAAGAATATTTTTTGTTTCTTTACAAATAATAAATTCAACTCAAAGGAGGATTTTATGGATGATTTAACAATTTTAAATGAAATTCACAAAGGTGTTTGTATGGGCAAAGATTCCCTTGCAATGGTGTCCGAAAAAAGTACGAATGCTAACTTTAAGGATGAATTAACGTATCAATATAATCAATATCAACAAACAGAAAATCGAATTAATCAAAAATTCGAAGAAATTGGGCAAATTCCAGATGATACCCCTATGAAAGAAAAAATCATGGGTTGGACTGGAATTCAGTTTAATACACTTAACGATAAAAGTAATTCTAGCCTTTCAGAAATGTTAATACAAGGTTATGATATGGGCATTATCAAAGGCGTAAAACTTTTGAATCAAAGTCCCGAAGCTTCCAATCAGGTAAAAGATATTTTAAATGGTTTTATTGCTTTTCAAGAAAATAGTATTGAGCGTTTAAAAAAATTTTTATAAGTTTGAAAAAAGGAATCTTAAAGATTCCTTTTTCCAAATTATAGCAAAAGAGAAGAACTTTTTGTCCTTCTCTTCAAAAATACCTCTACCTTTTATTATATCATATTTTCGTTAATTTGTCAACTTGACAAATTACAAAAATTGTGCTTACATAATAAATCATTTAACCACTTTGCTCTATTTTAAATCCATTCGTTAAATCTCCACTTATTTTTTCTACTTTTAGAGAAATAATTGGAAAAAGCGTACGTGATACATTTCCTACATTCTCATTTGAGTTATCCATACCATAAGCAGTTAATTCTCCTCTATTTACAAATCGCATATTAAAATTGCAATACTCTGCTCCAACATTAATACAACGAGAAGCCACCCAGTAAGTTGTATTACTATCATTTGGTTTTAAAATACTGGTATAATTTCCTAAAGCTGATGAAAATTCATCATTTGCCATCCTATAATAGGATTGATAAGGTTTAATACTCACAGAATCTGTAATAGTTCCTGCTATATTTCCAGAATCTGCTATTGGTTCAATGAATTTTGTTTCTCCATTTTCTTTTGGAGAATCAATTAAACCTAATCCTCTTCCTTTTTCTATTTTCACTTCTGATATCTCCCCATTTGCTGTAATAACACTTAATTCTTCTTTCCCATATATAATTGGATATTTTTTATAAGTTGTATAAGGCTCTTTCAATTGGTTCTCTATAGTTAAGTGACTATAGGCTGAATTTTTATTAGTATATCGTTCTTTGGCTACTGTCAATTTTTCCTTGTCCATTAGTTTTTCAATATCTTCTATATTGATGTTCCTCGCTCTAATTCCATTTTTTTCATCTCCATATAAATAATTACATGCATCATTTAGCAATTTTACCCCATTATTATATCCTTGAGCACCTTGTAGCCTTACAGTTCCAGTTGCAACATTAGCAGGAACTAACTGTATAAGACCTGTTTTTTCATCCATACTTAACACTTTCCAATTTGTAATATTGAAGGATTGTCCTTTAGCACTACTTAAAGATGTAACACTTGTTTGATCCGACGAAGCATATGTCGATTCCCATGAATATGTTCCACTTGGGCTATAGTTCACAGTTGAACCAATTTCTAGTCCTTCTGGAATCTCTACTGGTATGGCATCTGGATTGGAATATTGATTCATAACATAATCCGTTGTGTAAACAGTTCCAGCTATATCAATATATGTTTTTAATACTAATTTTCCATTATCCGCTGTTGCTTGCTCGATTTTAAAATCATTCACATTTTCACACAATTTCATTTGATTAAAATAAAGAATATTGGTATCTTTTAATTTAATAAACGTGTTCATTTTTTCTTCTTTGCTAAACGTAACATAGACTTCTTCTGCATTTGGTTCACTACATTTTACAATTTCATGCCCATTTTTAGTATATTCTAACATATATAAATTAAATTTATTATATTCTGAAGTTGCATTTTCGGTTCCTCTTAAATCACGTATATTTTGGTTGAAAAATAAGGTAACACTCCCTACAATTGCAATCACCATTACAAAAGATGCAACATAAATCACAAGACTTACCATCGTAATTCCGTTTTTGATTTTTCATACTCGACACCTCTTAAATTAGTATAACTTAAATCAAAAATAATAGCAACCTATTTTTTATTTTTTTGTTGACAAATTTTAAAATTATCTATAGTATGTTATTATAAAATATTTAAGAGGGAAATATACAAATGAATAATGAGAAAAAACTTTAACTATTAGCGTTACAAGATTATTTTTAGCAATCGCTATTATTGCACTTATGATTATGGCTTATTTTATCTACCAAATTTCGAACGAAAAACAAACTGCTATTGCCGAGCTTAATACTCTAAACAGTGAGGTTGGCACTCTTGACAATACGGTTTCTTCCTTGCAAAATGTTATCAATCACACACTAGATAACACTAACTCACAAACATCCAGCTCTTCCAATTCTTCAAACTTAAATTCCAATACTTCCAACACTACTTCTCAAGCGACAAACAATGTATCACAACCAAATGAATCTGAATGCAAAACTGCCTTACTAAAATATTTGGATTGTATAGGTACTGGTTCTCCAATCAGTGAATTAGTTGTTTTAGACTTTCTAACTTATGACCAAACAGATTCAGCTACTCGTATTACCATTGATAATAAGGATTATTTAAAAACAACTATAAAATATTCTGATTTTAAAAATACCGTTCTAAACTATGTAACAGAAGATTTCTTTAACAATAAATTTCCTAAAGGAGCCGAAACTCCAGATGGTTACGTTGCTTTTGTGGATGGTGGAAAGAGTGGTACTACTCATCTAATTAACAACATGACATTAGTCTCCAATCAAAATAATTTAGTTCAATATGAAGTTGCTTATGTTTATTCCGAATCAGACGAAAGTAATGGTGAAAAAAGAAAATTACAAGCAACCTTTGAAAAAGCTTCCAATGGTCATTACTTACTTTCTAATGTAGAGTTTGAGAATCATTTTTAAAAAGCGGATTTTCCGCTTTTTTTTTGCGCAAAAAAATTCCCCACGTCTAAGCCGTAAGGTGTGAATTTTTATGGACCTGTACTCACACAGGTGGGTGTTTTCCTAGATATTCCTGGGTTTCTCGAGAGGATAAATCGTCTCAAGCATACACGCCATATCTAGAGTGCAAACTCCCGTATCCAAAACTTGTAGGTTCTAAAAATTCAGTCTACACGTACTTCGCAGGGATGTTATTTACTTTGTAATTTTATTATAGCATATTTTTTCTACTTTTTCAATTTCAATTTTCCTAATTAGCTATGATTAGAGTCATTTTTAAGCGTTTTTATATGATTTTAATATCTTTCTCTCACTTTCTGAGATTGTACCATAACTTGACAAATCAGAAATTATGTATCCCAGTTAGGCACATATTGATCTTCATTTTCCTCTAATGCTTGCGTATAACCATTCTGCAATCCTAAACGTTCCATATAAACAAGAATTTCTTCATACTCTTCTTTGCTTAATTTTCGATTAATATCCTGCCTTTCTAATGCTTTATGGGCTGGAAAATATTGTGCCATAACGCTTACATAAACTTCTGAATCCATATTTTTATGAATCCATTTCAATACTTGTTTTGTATTTTGCAAATGATTCGGAAGCACCAGATGCCTGATGATTAATCCTTTCTGAATCATTCCCTTTTCATCAAATTTAGGATTTCCAACTTGTCGATACATCTCTTTTATCGCTTTGGAAGCCACTTCAAAATAATGGTCAATCCCTGACAAGTCCTTTGCTAAATCATTATAAAAATATTTGAAATCTGGCAAATAAACATCCACATAACCTGCTAACATTTGAATCGTTTCTTTTTTCTCAAATCCGCTTGAATTATAGACGATTGGAATCTTCAATCCTTGGTTTTTCGCTAACTTTATCGTTTCCATTATTTGAGGCACATATATACAGCCTGTCACCAGATTAATATTATTTGCTCCTTTTTCTTGCAATTTCAAAAATTCATTGGCTAATTGTTCAATTGTCACGGTTTTTCCTTTACCGTATTTGACTAATTTCATAGTTTTGGCAAAATTTACAATTCATGTTACAACCTGTAAAAAAGACAGCTCCAGAACCACTTTTTCCACTAATACACGGTTCTTCAAAAAAATGCAAATCAGCAAGCGATATTTTTATCTGGCTATCTGATTTACATTTTCCGTGTTTCTCCTTTGATTCTATTTACTTTGCATTCATGTGGACATAGCGTACATTTTTCTAGAATTTGCATTTTCGCTCCTTTTGTTATATTGGGTCGAACGATTTTTCTTGTCTTTTTCTTACCTTCATCATATAATTTTGTACCAAACAAGGAGAAGCAAGTAGATGTATAATTAATTAGCCCCATCTCTGCTACGTTACCTAGAGATGGGACTTTCCTTATCCAAGGTGGCAATCACAAAATGTGACTCCTTGTTTTTCTTTAATTAAATTATACTATATTTTTTATAATATGTCAAACCTTTCTATTCGACATATTAACTTAGTACATCCTTAATCGCTTCTCCAATAATTTTATTCACATCTGCAATCATCACGTTAAAACGAACTTCTTTATCAAAATAATCTTTTACCTTTGGATTTTGCACTAGAATTTGATAAAGCTCTTGCAACTTCTGCATTTTTTCATTGCTTTGCGTTTCTCCTTGCATTGCCAAAAGTTGCTCTTCATAGCGGATTTTCTCGAATTCTTCTACTTGTTCTTTTAACTTCAAATCAACAAATAATTCTTCTTTGATTTGTTTGTACTCCTTATATTCTTTCGAATCTTTAATCGCTTTCGCTAAATTATTTGCATTGTCATATACTTCCATTTTTTACATCCTTTCTTTCTGTTTTAAGTAAAACCTTGCCTCTCCTTAATAATAAATCATATAATCAATTTCTGGAAAAATATCGTCTTTATCAAATACATCTAATAAATATTGGGCATCAATTTTGTCATTTTTAATTTGATAATATAATTTCGTAAATCGCCCAATATGCTCTTTTATCGCTTTATGTGCATATTCCACCATCGTTCCATTCGTAATAATAAATAGCCAATCACTACTTTGTGCGAGCAACAATTCTCTAGCACATTGATTTAGCGCCTGTCTACGCAAAGTATCTCCTTCATTTGGATACAAATATGCTAATTCACACATTCTGTCTCCTGCTTTATGCAAATGACGATGTGCATAATCATTCGTTGGGTTTAGCCAAACTTCACTATATCCATTGGCTCCCCAACTAGAACGACATGGCGTGGAAACTTGAATATTCGGGTGTCTATCAATATAATCACTTGGCGTAATTAATTCAAAATTACAATCATCATAATAAATTTTCTTAAATAAAATATATAACCAATATGGACCTTCATACCACCAATGTCCATAAAGTTCTGCGTCATATGGACACGTAATAATTGGTGGCACATCCATCGTATTTGCTAAACTTTCAATTTGTTTGGTACGACAATCCATAAAATGTCCTGCTTGTTTTTCGGCAGAATCTTTCGCCCATTGTACATCATAATAATCCTTTTGGTCCGTTTTTCCTGTGATTCTGTGATATTTAATTCCTGTATTAACACGCACACCATTGCTAGCAATATAAGGTTTGATATATTCGTAATCCGCTTCATATCCAATATCTCGATAAAATTCGCGATAATTAAAATCCCCTGGATAACCTGAAATTGAGCTCCAAACTTGTCTAGAAGATTCCAAATCACGCGCAAAAGCAACAATATTTTCTGGCGAAACAATGGGTGCATAGGTTCCGTAAATTGGCGTTGGATTGGCATATAAAACACCATGTGTTTCTGTTATAATAAATTCTATCCCAAATTCTCTCAAATACTTATCGGCTTCTGGCACATAACCACATTCTGGAAGCCAAATTCCTCTAGGACGTCTTCCAAAAAACTTTTCATAGGTCTGCACACCAACCGCAATCTGCGCTTTGACCGTTTTTTCATTAACATACAAAATCGGAAAATAACCATGTGTCGCACCACACGTAATAATTTCCAAAAAACCGCTGTCTTGAAAGTGCTTGAATCCTTGAATAATATTGCATTCATAAACATCTCGAAAAACATGCAAATCATTGGAATATCGCTCTAAATAATAATGGGACAAACGATTTAAACGTTCATCGCATTTTGTTCTGACCACTTCTTTTTCGCAAAGTTCAATGTGTTTGTTTAAATATTTGATGTATCGTTCTTGAAGCAATTGATTATCAAGCATATTTAGTAAAGGAGGCGTCATGGTCATCGTTAGTCTGAATTTTACACCTTCTTCTTCTAATTTTTTAAAATTTAATAACAATGGTATATAAGTTTCTGAAATTGCTTCAAATAACCATTCTTCCTCTAAATAATTTTCATTTTCTGGATGATGTATATAAGGAAGATGTGCATGAAGCACAAAACTGACATAACCTTTTACATTTTTCATAAAATCTCCTTATTTTGCAATACTACTACTGGTTCCTGCTGATGATGGATTTAGCATATCAAATTTTCCGTTTTCATCGAATAGCCTCTCATCTGGATACAATTGCTTGTACAATTTTGTAAGTTCTTCTTGATAAAGTGAGGTTTCCACATTTTTGATTTCTTCTTTGGATGTTTTTACATTTCGATAAGTAACATATGGTTTAAATTCCTCAAATAAAATATGATCGTTTGGTACTTCTAATTTATTTGACATAGCAATAAATAGATAATCCTTCTTTAATGGAATCTCTTTTTGCTCAAATTCTGGATTCAGTTGTGGTTTTATGTGAGATTTAAATTTTCGACCTAATTGAATAATATATTGATCTCTAGGATTGGAAATGTCTATATACCAACTATTGGCAAAATCATTGATTGGAATTTCGGAGGTAATATTTTTACTTTCATTGTGAACCAACAAAACTGGATACGTATCATTGAAAAAATGCTCACCAAATGCATTTAAATACGTTTGTTTATCTTTATCTGAAACGTCCCAATAAACAAATAATTTTTTTGGCGTTTGAGCCAAAATTTTAACAACGGTTTCATTATAGCGGAAGGGTAAATCATAATATTCCAATAAGTATTGCGGTTCATTTATTTTTGGTTTTGTTTTAGCTTCGTTTTCTTCCGCTTTTTTTTGCTCTTTTTCTACTTCCTCATCGTGTTTTACTTTTTGTTGCATCTCCATAATTTTGGTTATAAAATTTTTAATATTTTCTATCACCTTATTTTGAATACTTTTCGGCTCTAATTTGTGATTTTTCTTTTGTTTGTTCTGTGCTTTTTCTAATTTGGTGATATCTTTTGGTGACGTTTTTTCAGTTTTTTTCGTAACTTTTTGCTCTTTTTTTGGTTCTTTGGTATTTTCAGACATTTTTTCCTCCTTTGCATTTTTTTGCAATATGATATATTGTATCTAAAATTGTAAAAAAAATCAATATAAAATCAGAATTTTTTGAAAAAAATATAAAAATTAAAATTTTTCAAAAATTTTGTAGTTTTTTGCAAAAAAATATTTACTTTTTTCGCTTTATTTTGTACAATAAGAATAGGAACAAAAATAAAATTTAACACTTGACAAAAACAATTTTAAAAATTTATGAAATGTACCAATGAATTTGAAAGGAGTACGAAAAGTATGAAAATTTTAATGCTATCATGGGAATACCCACCAAGAGTTGTAGGAGGGATTGCAAGAGTCGTACATGATTTATCTCATCGATTGTATCAAGATGGTCATGAAGTAACTGTTGTAACTTATCGTGATGGCGACGTACCCTATTTTGAAAATGATAAAGGTGTCAATGTTCACAGAGTTGACAATTTTATGATTCACCCAAACAACTTTATTGACTGGGTGATGCAACTTAACTTCAACATGATTGCAAAAGTAAGCGAATTAATTGCAAAAGGTGAAAAATTTGATGTTATCCATGCCCATGATTGGTTGACTGCTTATGCTGGAAAAACTTTAAAATCAGCTTATCATTTATCTTTAATATCTACTATTCACGCTACCGAAGCTGGTAGAAATAGTGGAATCAATGATGAAACGCAAAAATACATTAACGATACAGAATGGATGCTTACTTATGAATCTTCTGAAGTGATTGTCAATAGCAATTATATGAAAAATGAATTACAAAGGCTTTTTGGTTTACCTTATGAAAAAATTAATGTTGTTCCAAATGGTGTGAATATTAATTTATTTCAAGATGTGGAAAGAGACTATGATTTCCGAAGACGTTATGCAATGGACAACGAAAAGATTATTTTATTTATGGGTAGACTTGTTTACGAAAAAGGCATTCAAAATTTAATTGCTGCCATGCCAAAAATATTAGCTAATTACCATGATTCAAAATTGGTTATTTGTGGCAAAGGTGGTATGATTAATGAATTACGCAATCAAGCCAATCGTTTAGGCTTAGGAAACAAAGTTTATTTTGCGGGTTATATGAACGCTAAAAATGTTCAAAAAATGTATAAATGCGCTGATGTTTCTGTTTTCCCAAGTACTTATGAACCATTCGGAATTGTTGCTTTGGAAGCAATGCTTTCTGGTACCCCTATTGTTGTTTCTGATATTGGTGGTTTGAATGAAATTGTTGATCATGGTATTAATGGTATGAAAAGTTATGCTGGGAATGCCAATTCTCTTGCCGATTCCATCCTTACCCTTTTATTTGACCAAAAATTATGCAATACTGTTGTAAAAAATGCGCAATCCAAAGTTAAAAAAGATTATAATTGGCAAAAAATTGCACAAGACACACATTTTACTTATCAAAAAGCAATTTGTGAAACCATGGCAGAACGCCAAGCTAGACAAATCGAACAAGAAAAAGCACAAAAACAAATCAAAAGAGCAACTGATTTTACGAATATTCTTCCTTTCAAAAAAGGACGTCAGGCATTTGCACAATAAACAAATTTTAACGGTTCACTTTTAGGTGAACCGTTTCTTGACATTTATGTTAATTTGTGGTATAATATATTTATGTAAATCAATTTATTATTATAACTCCTACACAACATCTGGAGTAAACTTTTTTAATATGGAGGATAAAAAATGAGAAAACTAATCGGAAACGTAAAAACACAAAATTTGGAAAAGATGCCGTTCTTTTGTGGTTGTTTAAATCTACTTTCTTTTAAGTATTGGGCAACTATAAACGAATTAATTATGTTTTTAAACCTTGTTAGTTTGATAATAAGTATCGCCTTATTGTTTCGGACAAAGAAACAAGGTACTTCATATATTCCGAGTCAACAGGATTTTTTAACTATCCAAAAGTCATTTTTCTTTTGGAATAAAATCTACACTTTTACCCTTGAAATAAAAAATCTTTATAATACTTTAGAAAAGTGGAGATTTCGTTGTGCAATATTGTCTTATACCGCTTTAATAATAGTATCTTTGGTTACAATTCTTGGATTTATTCTCAAGAGCTTTCACTAGAAAGCTCTTTTCTTTTACAAAATCTTAATCAATTCTCCTAAATCCTTCCCCACTTTTTCAGGAACTTTCAAAATCTCAAATTTCGAAACTTTATCGCCAAACTTAATTTCAATTACATCGCCTACTTTTACATCATAGCTCGGTTTCACCACTTTTCCGATTCACTGAAATTCTTCCGCTATCTGCTGCTTCATTTGCAACCGTTCTACGCTTTATGACACGACTAATTTTTAAAAATTTATCTAATCTCATAATCTTCTCCTTTACATTGCCTTTTATTATATCTTTTCCAATATCTTGTGTCAATATTATTTTCTTTCAAATTTTTCTTGACAAAACAAAACATTTGTTTTATAATGATTTTGTCAATCAAAAGAAAGGAAGAAGAAAATGGAAAGATTCAAATTAGTTACTGCCGTACATTTAATTTTAATAGAAAATAATAAAATACTATTATTACGAAGATATAACACTGGTTATGAAGATGGAAATTATAGTGTTGTAGCTGGTCATATTGATGGAAATGAAAGTGTGATTCAAGCCATGAAGCGAGAAGCTTTGGAAGAAGCTGGGATTGTCATTTCCGAAAAAGATTTAGAAATTGTTCATGTTATGCACCGAAAAACGCCTGACAGAGAGAGTATTGATTATTTTTTGAGTTGTAAAAATTACGCAGGAGAAATTCAAATTATGGAAAAAAATAAATGTGATGAATTAGCTTTTTATGATTTGGAAGATTTACCTGAAAATATGATTCCTTATGTAAAAAAGGCAATTGAGTGTTATCAAAATGGAACTTCTTTTTCTATCTATGGCTGGTAGCTAGTTACTTTTTGTACTCTTGACAAATTATCTAATCATTCTAAGTAAATTTTTTAAGGAGCTAGGATTGAATACATAGTAATTCAAACTTTTAGTGAAGATGGACCAACATTTCAAAAAGTATTAGATATAAAAATTATTGACACAATAGAACAAAACTTTTATAATAATGTTTAAATATATTATAGAGAGACAAAAAATGGATGAAGTATTAAATGCAAGAAAACAGTTAAAGGTATCTTTACCAATAGCTTTTGAAAATTTTATAAATATTTTAATGACATTAATAGACACTCTTGTTATTGCAACATTAGGAACTAGCGAACTAGGAGCTATAGGAGCCATGGGTGTAGTATTAAACATAATGAATATGTCTATTCAATCCATGAATATCTCAAATATTGCATTACTTTCAAAAGCAAAAGGTGAAAATGATAATAAAAGAATTAATCTACAAACAGGCAATGCTGTTATCATAAGTATTATCATTTCAATTATAACAATACTTGTAGTAATATTAATAAAACCTATTTTTCCACAATTATTTAATGTAGATAAAATATGTGTTACTTACATATCTATAAGATTAATCGGATTTATTCAAAGCTCTACTATAACCATATTAACAGGACATCAAAGAACAATGGGTAAACAAGAAAATATAATGATTTTAAGAATCATAGCTACTATATTAAATTTGTTGTTAGACTTATTAGTTGTTAAACTAGGATATGGTGTAGCAGGTGTTGCATGGGTTACAGTAATTATAGATACATTTTTATGTATCTATTTATTATTAAAGACGAATTGTGAAATTAAGTACAAAGTAAAAAAAGAAATTTTAATCCAACTATTTAATTTATTTAAATGGAACTGTATTGAAAGAATTGTATCTAGAATTGACACTTTTGTATTTAATATACTAGTTTCAAGAATAGGACCATTAGAATATGCTGTACATGTAATTGTTATACAAATAAGAGATGTTTCACAAGCCTTTATTCAAGGTTTTAGTGATGGAATTTCAATAACAGTTGGCATAGAAAGTAGTATTAAAATAAAAGAGAGAATTCAGGCTGCTAAATGTGCTATAAGAAAAGTTATAAATATTTTGTTAGTTATAATTCCAATTTTAACAAGTATTATTGCTATTCTTATTGCTTATATTTCTTTAAAAGAAAATAATTTATTGAAGATTTTCTTTTATATTTTACCTTTACTGCTGATTGGTCAATATGAAGAAATGAGTGGTACATACTATTATGGTATTCTTCGAGGTTTAAGAGAATTTAAATTTCTAGCTAAACGAAATTTTATTACTTCTATTGTAAAAATACTTATCGCAACTATTTTATCTTATACGATATTAGGAATTATAGGTGTTTGGATTGCATATACAATGTATTGTATATGCCAAAAGCATTTATCCAAATACAGGTATAAAAAAATTGAAAACGAAGCATTTTAAAATAAAATACGTTATTAAAAAATGTCAATACTTTGGACCTCAAAAAATAGCACATAAAAGTATAAAAATAGAGGCTCTATGTAGAACCTCTATTTTAGTTTAAATTTCAATCTTTGGTTGATACTTCTCAAGCCACATATTAACTTGGCAAAGGTAAGCCATAAGCTGTGGTCCCGTCATCAATTGCCCAAACCATGGTCTAGTAAACGCTTTTCCTTCTGTTTCAATAATGTCTAAAATATATTCTCGATTTAATAATTGATTAATTGGCGCTTCCCTATTTTCCATAATTTTTTGCAATCCTTCTTTCACAATCTTGGTATAATTTGGATTATGCGTCTTTGGATATGGACTTTTCTTTCGATTAATAATTTCCTCTGGCAACACATCTCGCATACTATATCGCAAAAGCCCCTTCTCTCTTCCCTTATAAGCTTTCATTTCCCAAGGAATATTCCAACAATATTCCACAATTCGAACATCACAAAACGGAACACGAACCTCAAATCCATTATACATACTCATTCTATCTGTTCTATCCAACAAAGTTTGCATAAACCAATTGGAAGTCAAGTAAATTAATTTTCGCTCTAATTTATTGATTTCACTATCATTTGGCAAAAATTCCACTTTGCTTAACGAAGTTTCATATTGATTCGCAATATAATCTTTCAAATTAATTTTTTTCGCGATTTCTGGATTCAACAAATTTTGCCTTTCTGAAATAGCAAGTGACCATGGGAATGTATTACTTTCTAAACTATCTTTTCTAAAATACCATGGATACCCGACCAAAAATCTCATCCGAGCATTCCCCAGAAAGTGCAACTTTAGCTTGTTTTTTGACTTCTCGGAAAAATAACAAATACGATGAATCCACATCTGCCATTCCTGGAAAATCACGTGCTATCATAGCCTCTTCTAGACTTTTGTATAATTCTGGTGTGTCTAACACGATTTTGTGATGATTTGTATTAAATTCTTTTACCATTAAATCGATATAATAATTGTCACTATTGGGCTGAAAATCACTTTTGACAAAATTTTTATCCTGATCCACATAATCAACCGAAAATGTGTCCAATTTTCTACCATATTTTTGCTGGTAATACTTACTTGCATAGGCTGTAATAATACTCGAATCCAACCCACCTGACAACAAACAGCAAAGCGGTACATCTGAAACCAACTGCCTTTCAATTGAATCTTGCAATAAAAGCCTGATTTTTTCAGATGTCGTTTCCAAATCATCGGTATGTTCTTTGGTTTCTAATTTCCAATATTCGTATTTTTGCAAACCATTTTTGTGATATAGCATAAAATGAGCTGGCTCTAATTCTTCAATTCCTTTAAATGGACTAATCCCTGGCGTATGACTCGGTCCAATTCCAAAAAGTTCGGAGATGCCAGTTTTATCTAAAATTGGTCTTGATTTTGGATGCTCAAAAATCGCTTTGACTTCTGAAGCAAAAATTAAATTATCGTCTATTTTTGCATAGTACAATGGCTTAATTCCAAAGTGGTCTCTAGCCAAAAAAAGTTCTTCCGTTTTATCGTTCCAAATTGCAAATGCAAAAATTCCGTTGAGATGTTTACAAACTTCTTTCCCATAAAATAGATAGCTTTTGAGCAAAACTTCTGTATCAGAATGTCCTTTAAATTCAAATCCATTGTTCGTTAAAGTTTGCCTCAACTCTTGCGTATTATACAATTGCCCATTATATACGATGGTATATGTAATATCTCCCATCTTGCATGACATTGGCTGTTTTCCATTTTCAATATCAATAATACTCAACCTTCTGTGGCCTAAATTACAATGTTTTTTGACAACTATTCCTTCTTCATCAGGACCTCGCCTGGTTAAAGCTTTGGTCATATTGCCAATAATCGTATGCCCATTTGAGAGATCTTCGTTATAATTTACAATTCCTACAATTCCACACATAAAAAACTCCTTTATTCAATCTATTATTTTTATTTTATGCAAGGAATTTATGAAATATGACACTTTTTCTCTGTTGAATAAAAAAATAGGAATAATTTAAAATTATTCCTAAAAATGTCCTCTAACTTTTATTATATCATATTTATGTAAATTTGCCAACTTGACAAACTTTTAAAAGTATGCTCTCATCTGCTTTTACGCACGTGGATGTGCTTTATTGTAAATATCTTTTAAGTTCTCGTTTTTGAATTGCATATAAACTTGGGTAGATGAAATATCAGAATGTCCAAGCATCGTTTGAATGGACTTTAAGTCTGCTCCATTTCTTAAAAGATGGGTGGCAAAGGAATGTCTTAACACATGTGGCGTAATATCTTTTGAAATGTTTGCTTGCTCTTTATAAAATTTCACAATTTTCCAGAAACCTTGTCTTGTTAATCGTTTTCCATTGATGTTGACAAATAAGGCTTTATCTTTTTCGTCTTTTATTAAAACTGGTCTTGCTTTTTCCATATATTCAACCAAAGCCTGCAAGGACATAGAACCTAATGGTATAGTTCTTTTTTTATTTCCTGTATTACAAGTCACATAACTTTCCTCTGCATTTACATCAGTGATATCTAAGGAAATAATTTCTGTAACCCTCATTCCTGTAGCATAAGCAATTTCAAGCATAGCCTTATCGCGAGTTCCCTTTAAATCAATATTTTTTGGTTGCTCTAACAATAATTCTACTTCTTTTGCTGTTAATACACTTGGTACATTTTTTTCAACTTTTGGTGCGTGAATTCCTTCTGTTGGATCTCTTCTTACTTTTTTATTACGTACTAAATATTGATAAAATGCCCTTATCGTTGCTAAGTTTCTAGAAACTGTTGAAGCCTTCTTTTTTGCTTTTGTTAAGCTTTTTAAATATTTATCTAATTCATCTGAATCTAATTTCAGATAATTTAATTTATTCTTGTCTATGTAATCCTGATATTGTAAAATATCTCTTTTGTATGATTGTAGCGTATTGCTTGATAATTTTTTTTCATTTTGTAAAAAGTCTAAAAAAAGTTTTATTTGTTTATCCATGATTATACCCCATTTCTTTATAATTTACATAAGACATTATAGTTATATCAAATTTTTTCGAAAAAGTAAATAGTTTTATAAAAATTTTTTCAAAAAAAATAAAGAATTTGTAGAAATATAGACTTCGATAAAACTACATATAATGGCAACTATTGCCACAAGTATTGCAATTACAGTATGTTTTATCAATTGTAATTTTAAATTCATATATTGGTTTTGTTTTACATTTTTATATAATTTTATGCCACTATCGGATAAGATTAAAATCATTGGCAAAAAAATCAAATTTTGCAATACCAATGATGTCAATACAAAAATGGTTCCGCGATTTTACGCCCAATGTTGCTATGATGGCTGAGGCTGTGTAACCAATTGAAAATCCCTTATAGGCAATCACAACATAAATCAAGAAACTTCCCAATAACGTACAACCTAGAAACCATATTAAAACTACAAATATTAAATTTTGCTTTATACTTTGTGTTAATATTACGGTTTTATTGACTTGGTCTGCCAATTTTATGTTTTCTTTTAATGAATTAACATAAGAATAAATCTCTTGCATCTGATTTTCATCTGCATAATTAATCAGCGCAATTCCTGCTATCATTCCGAATCAGAAGAATTAAGACTAATCCTATCAGATTTTTTTTATTGTTTTGAACATAATAAAAAAATACACTCTTATTTTTCATAAACACTTTCCCTTTTGAATCAATTGGACGACTAAATTTGCGTCCGATATTTCGTATATTGTAAGTGTATTCATCTATTTTTCATTTTATTCTACTTTTCCGTAAACTCCTCCGCCTCCTTCTACGATATGCATTTTTCCTTCTCTGGCTAAGATAATATTTTGAGCAATTTTGTTTCCTACTACTGCTTCGATATCATCTTTTGAAACTTTATGTAGGATTGTCATTTCAGTTTCAAAATGGTTTAATAATTTATCAATCGTTTTGTTTCCTAAGCCTGGAATGAAAGTTAGTGGAATTTGATAAATATATTCTGGACGAAAAGCTGGACTTTGCGTTTTTTCCTTATCTTTTATCATTTCAATTCGGTCAAACACCCCCATTGTGATATTTCTACTATCACAAGTATTGCACTTGGTAACTGGCGCATTTCCCTCAATTCGTTTATCACAAATTTCACAATACGTTCTATGATATTTTCCAAGTTTTGGGTCTAAACCGTAATTGGCTGTGATTTTTCGTCCCTCTTCATTTTTGAGTGCCTTCAAAAATTCTTTAAAACTAATGCCCTCTAATTGCATTTTATTGTATTCTCTCGCAATTTTAGGAAGCGAATGGGCATCTGAATTGGTTAAAAAAGTTTTGGTTTCTAATTCCGTTATTTCATCTGCTAAAAATGTGTCTGAACTTAAACCTAATTCAATGGCTGGAATTTTATCGTACTTTTCTTTGAAAATACGTTTTAAGGAAGATGTACAATTGCCATAAAAACTTTTGTGTGGTGTAAAACAATGGGCAGGAATCAAAATTCCATGATATTTTTCCACAATGTCGATTAACTGATATGCTGATAGATTTGCTCTTTGTGAACTAAGTGTCATATTTTTGATGTGATTTGACATTTCATGCGAAAAAGCTTTGATATCCTTTAACGTTGGAAAATAACACAAATTGTGAGCACTTCCCGTTTTTCCTTCGTCGTTTATTTCAGCAGTTTCAATTTCACTTCCTAGAATGATGCAAACTTTATCTTTATAAATAATTCCACCATCTGGAATTTCAACCGCTTCGCCCTGTTTTAAAAATTCCTCAATATCTTCTATTACATAAGGAGAAGCACAATCAATAATTCCTACCATATGAATTCCTTTTTTTTCTGCGCATTCTTTGGCAATATTGGCAAAATTCAAACTTCTAGCAGCCGTTATTTTGATTGGCTTTCCTTTTTCACTTCTTCCAATGTGAACATGCAAGTCTGCAAATATTTCAACCATTAATCTTCGTCCTCCCCTAATTTATCTGCAACAACTGCGTGGTCTCCATCATCACTTTCATCTTTTGTTACAATAAATCCTGTTGAAATTGGTCTTGTTTTATGTGCACCTGTACTGTCAATTGGGTCATTGACAATGGTATTGTTGATAACTAATACGCTTGAGGTTCCTCCATCTAGATTGGCAGCATTATAGGCACCATATCTTTGTAAAATCTTAATTAAATCATCCATGTCAACACCTGGTTTTGAAAGCGTTCTACCGTCGATAACTAAAAATAGAACAATTCCATCTTTTCTTTGTGCAATCGCTGTTCTAGGTGCTTCTCCCCAACCGCCATTACCAACAACGGAAGAGGCTTTTCCATTTACAATCAAAAATGGACCAAATGTTACCGCATCTCGAATGCCTTTATCTTCAGCTTCTTTTACCGATACTTTTGATGTTAAAATCAATTTATTATCTTCTGTAAAACCAATGATTCCTCCTGCGCCAGAATAACTTGCTTTGGATTTATAAGTTCCATCACAAATCGTTACGCCAAGTGGTGTTCCGCCTGTACTATTGAAATTAGGGTCAACAAATCCGCCACCATTAATGGCAATTAGCGCATCATGGTCTTCTGCCATGGTTGTCAAATATTGTCCTGATGTCCCTAGATTTTTGGTACAAACAGCTTGAATTCTGGATGGATCATAAATAACAGCCATATAACCAGTAAATCGCTTTTCATTGATTTCAATGATTTTATAGTCATTATTTTTTGGATCACGTTCTAGGATTTGCCTTTCGTATTCATTTTCATAATTGGTGGTTTGCTGGTTGGCAAATCGAATCATATCTGTGTTCGTGTCTTCATCGATTTCTATGACTTTGTTTCGATTTAGAACGTCGTTAATAACGTCGTCATCATAAAACCACGTAGCGAAATATTGATGTGTCATGGTCGTCATCGCTGTCGTGATAAGCCAGTCACGAAAGGCATTCCATGGTCCATAAAGCAATGTTAAACCAGATATAATTCCAATGGAACCCAGCAAAAATAAAACCGAAAAAAACCTTTTTAATCCAATATGCTCTTTCTTTTGATTTTTTGAGTTGTTATGTTTTTTCTTGTTTTTCCTCATTTCTTGGGCCTTTTTTAATTCTTCTCTTTCACTCATAATTTCTTTATCTATTGTACTCATTCTCATTTTATTTCATTTACTCCTTTTTTAGTAAATTGTCAATATATTTATTTTAACTGAATTTTTTCATTTTGTCTATAGATTTTGGGAAAATAGTATCAAAAAATGTCAGATTTTGCAGATTTATTTTTTGTGAAACATTGACTTTTTCTGATTTTTCTAGTATAGTAAAGATAATGTTTTAATTTAAGGAGGAAATTTTATGAACGATTTAATGTCTCTACTATTCGAAACAAATGCATTTCAAATATGCAAAGAAAATGAACCATTTTGGTTAACTTCAGGAACTATCAGTCCTTACTATAATAATACCCACTTTCTTTATGGAAGTCCAGAATCCGCACAAGAATTACTTGACTTTATTGATATTCAACTTGAAACTGTATCAAAAGATTCCATTCCTGCCAATCTTTTTGAAAAAGTTTTTACACAATATCAAAAAAATGCAATCTATAAAACCGTTATTGATTCTTTAAAAGAATTCATTGAAGCCAATACTGATTTAACTTCTATTGATTATATTTCTGGTGGTGAAAGACGCGACTGGTTCTTCTCTATTTTAATGGCTTATTTTCTAAAAAAGCCACATATTACCATTTATAAAGATTTATCAACCGTTGTTAGCACTTACGATTTTAAAGAATCAAAAACAATCGAAAAATTAGATAACAAACGTATTTTACATATTACCGATTTAATTAATATTGTTTCAAGCTATGTAAGAGCATGGATTCCAGCCATTGAATCTCTTGGTTCAAAAATTATAACAAGTATAGCAGTTGTTGACCGAATGCAAGGTGGTTCTCAAACTTTAAAAGAACATAATATTGAATCATTCACTCTATTGCAAGTCGATAATATTTTATTTAAAAAAGCCAAAGAATTAGGCATCATCAATGAAAATCAATTGGACATGCTAAACAAATATACCGAAAATCCAGATGAATGCATGCGTGAATTTTTAATAGAGCATCCTGAATTTTTAGAAAATGCACTTCATTCAGATAATCCAAAAACTGTCAAAAGAGCAAAAACTTGTGTGGAACAAAATTTGTATCATTTGTAAAACTAATTATCCCTCAGTATAACTGGGGGTTTTCTCTAAAGTTAATAAAAAAACAAGCAACAAGTATGCTTGTTTTTCTCTTTTTTATATCATCTGCTGAATCTGCAATTCTCCAACTTCTTCTGAATTTCCTTTTTCATCATACCAAATAATCATATATTTTTCTTGTCTTTTTTCCAACTGGAATTTTCCTGTATAATTGACATCTTCATTTTTTAAATTTTCAACATGAATCCAATAAATTCCTTCTTGTGGTTCTCCCGCTTCATTTTTGATTTCCTCAATAATTAAATTTTCTTTCAAAAATGTAAGGACAACATCACTATTATAAATCTCGGAAATGCTTTGATTATTGGCTTTTGCTGTATTGTTGAGTTCGATAAATTTTTGCGTTACTTTGTAATTTATTTTTTCCAAAACATCTTCTTTGCTAAATTTACTCTCCACTTCTGTAACCTTTTCAATCATTCCATTTCTTCCCACTAATTTATTAATGAGAACTCCAGCAATCGCAATAATAATGATAATGATTAACACCAAAACTTGATACGCAAATCCATTTTCTTTGTTCATTTTATAATTCCTTTCATTTCTTCGATTTGTCTTTCCGTATTGTACTATTTTTTGAATCAAAAATCAAGTTCTATTTTAAAATAATTTTTTCTTTTCCGACAATTTCTTCGAATTGCGCTAAAATCTCCTTTGTCATATAAATTCCTCCGCAAGGTTTTGTATTTCCATCTTGCAAAATTCCAAATTTGACATTGGCTCGATCGCCTGAAAAAAATTTAATGGCACCACGAAGTTTCGTTTTTGCCTCTTCGGATAAATGAGTTATATCACATATTATTTCACCAATTTTGCCAGTTCCACCTTCTTGACACGCACCATTTCCGTTCAAATCTTTAATGACACTTGCCACAATTTTCGCTGGTTCGTCTTCACGAATGGACAATCTTCCTTCCACTAACACAACATTTTCCTCCAACAAAGCATTTTGTGAAGCATGGTAGACACTATCAAACACAATTAGTTCCACACTTCCATACAAATCCTCCATCGTCACAAACGCCATAATCGTATTATTTTTCGTAAACTTTTTCTTAATTTTGGTAATAATTCCAGCATATTTGACATTTTGATTATCTTTATATTCCACTGTTTTCCCAAATTCTTCCATATCCGCATTAATTTTTAATAGATTTAATGTGTTAATATTGGTCATCTTTTCCAACAATTCTCGATATTTTTCCAAAGGATGCCCCGAAATATATACGCCAATCATTTCTTTTTCCAAGCTCAATAATTCTTTTTCTTCAAATTCAGACTTTTCCACAAAAACATATTTTTTCGTTTCAATGGCTTCCTCTTCTTCCATCAAATCAAACATAGAAACTTGATTTTCCATAACTTTTTTACTGCTATTGTTAATCAAATCAATAATTCCTTCAAAAGAAGCCAAAAGCGTTGCCCTCGTTTTACCAAAATCATCAAAAACGCCAGCTTTTATCAAACTCTCTACACACTTTTTATTGATTCCTTTATCTTGAATTCTTTCACAAAAAGAAGCAAAATTTTCGTATTTCCCATTTTTTTCTCTTTCTTCTACAATGCTATTGATAGCTGCAATTCCTACATTTTTTATCGTACCGAAGACCAAATCGAATTTTATTATGGTCCACCGTAAAACGTGTATCGCTTTCATTGATATTCGGTGGCAAAATTTCAATGTTCATTTTTTTGCAATCGTTCACGTAAACTGGAATTTTATCCAAATTTCCCAAAAAACTATTTAACGTGGCGGCCATTAATTCTTCTTTGTAATATGCCTTCAAATAGGCTGTTCTGTAAGAAACAACAGCATAGGCAGCCGCATGAGATTTGTTGAAAGCATATTTAGCAAATTCCACCATTTCATCAAATATTTTATTAGCAGATTCCTCATCAATGCCATTTCGCACACAACCAGGAATTATGACATCTCCCTTTTCATCCAATTGTCCATGAATAAAAATTTCTCGCTCTTTTGCCATGACATCCAACTTTTTCTTTCCCATCGCACGACGTACCAAATCCGCTCTTCCGCAGCGAATATCCTGCCAAATCACGCACAATCTGCATAACTTGCTCTTGATACACCATACAGCCATACGTAACATTCAAAATCGGTTCCAAAGCTGGATGCGTATATTCATTATGACCCGGATTTAGCTTTCCTTTCACATAACGCGGAATTTGATCCATTGGACCTGGTCGATAAAGCGAAACACCTGCAATGATATCTTCCAAACAATCTGGCTTTAGTTCCTTCATAAAAGAAGTCATCCCACTACTCTCAAATTGGAAAATCCCAAATGTGTTGCCCTCTTGCCATAATTTGTAAACATTTGGGTCATTCATTGCTTCATCAAAAACAACCTCGATTCCTCTATTTTTCTTAATAAGTTGTTTGCAATCTTCAATAACTGTTAATGTTCTAAGTCCCAAAAAATCCATTTTTAGTAAACCAAGTTCTTCTAGCAATGTCATGGTATATTGCGCTACTGGCGTTCCGTCATTAACATATAATGGTACATATGTATCGACTGGATTTTTCGTAATAACAACTCCACACGCATGTGTGGAAGCATTTCGCGGCATGCCTTCTAAGCCTTGCGCAATATCAATGATTTTTTTCACGGTTTCATCACTTTCATATAACGCTTTTAACTCTCGATTTTCTTCTAAAGCTTTGGCAATTGTAATATGTAATTCAAATGGAATCATTTTTGCTAATTTGTCAACTTCATTGTATGGTACATCTAGCACCCTTCCCACATCACGAATAACACTTCTGGCTGACATTGTACCAAAGGTTATAATTTGAGAAACATGGTCTTGTCCATATTTTCTAGCAACGTATTCGATTACTTCTCCGACGTCTTTCGTAGCAGAAATCCACATCAAAATCTGGCATACTAATTCGGTCTGGATTCAAAAATCGTTCAAACAGTAAATTATATTTAATTGGGTCAATATCCGTAATTCCCACCGCGTACGCCACAATTGAACCAGCTCCCGAACCACGACCAGGTCCAACGCTAATTCCAACACTTTTAGCATAATGAATAAAATCCCATACAATCAAATAATAATCTACATATCCCATTTTAGAAATGATACTCATTTCATATTCTGCTCTATCCAAAATTTCCTGCGATGGATTTTCGCCATAACGCTCTTTGATTCCGTCGTTGCACAATTTTCTAAAGTAAGCTTCATGGGTTTCAAATTCTTCTGGCACATCATAATTAGGAAGTTTTGTTACACCAAATTCGAATTCGAAATTACATTTTTCCGCAATTTTCACAGTATTTTCAATGGCTTCTGGTACATTGGAAAAATAATCCATCATTTCTTCTGGAGATTTGATATAAAATTCATCGGTTTCAAAATGCATTCGGTCTTCATCTGTCATTTTTTTGCCTGTTTGAATACATAATAAAATTTCATGATTATAGTTATCTTCTTTTTTCAAATAATGTGCATCGTTTGTTGCAACAAGCGGAATATTTAACTCTCGTGATAATTCAATTAATTTTTGGTTGACCATAACTTGCTTTGCCAAACCATTATTTTGAATCTCTAAATAATAATCTTCCCCAAAAACACGTTTATGCCATAACGCAATTTCCTTTGCTTTTTCCATATCATCTTGTAAAATGGCTTGGTTGATACTTCCTGCTAAACACGCACTTAAACAAATCAATCCTTCACTATATTGTTCTAATATTTCTGTATCAATACGTGGTTTATAATAATAGCCTTCTGTAAAAGAAATCGAAACTAATTTAATCAGATTTTCATAACCTATTTGATTTTTGGCAAGCAAGATTAAATGGGCATATCGGTCATCAATTCCAGATTGTTTATCGTATCTAGCGCGTGGTGCTACATAAACCTCACAGCCAATAATTGGTTTTATGCCTTGTGCCTTACATTCTTTATAAAAATTAACGCTTCCGAAACATAACGCCGTGGTCTGTAATCGCAATTGCGTCCATTCCTAACTCTTTGGCTCTTTTGGGTAAATCTTTGATTCGACACATGCCATCGAGCAAACTAAATTCACTGTGGACGTGTAAATGTACGAATTTGTTCATTATTTTCTCCTTTTTATCGATTTAATTTTATCATAAAAATGCTTCCTTTGGGTTCATTATGAAAAACTTTTAGGTTTCCATTATGAGCATTGACAATCATTGTGGCAATCGAAAGTCCCAAGCCGCTTCCGCCTGTTTCACGATTTCGCGCTTTATCTTCTCGGTAAAAACGGTCAAATATATGTTTCATGGCTTCATCGCTAATGCCAATTCCTGTATCTGCTACTTCTAAAATCAATTTGTTTTCTTTTAATTCTGTACGAATTTGAATTTCGTCTCCGTTCTTCTGTATATTTGATACTATTGTCTAACAAAATTACCAATAATTGATGCATTTTGTGAATATCTAGGCTCATTTCTTTTTGGAAATTTAAGTTTAGAATCAATCGTTTTCCTTGGGATTCGGCCATATCTTGGTAAGGTAAGACAACATTTCGAATGAATTCATCTACATTTACGTCTTCTTTTTGTAATCTCAAATTATTGCCTCTTACTAAAATCATTAAATCTTTGGTTAGTTTCGATAATCTTTTCGTTTCATTTAAAGTTAAGCTAATATCCTCTGATTTATCAATGATTTTGCTATTGGGCTCTTGTAGTAATAATTCTTGTTTGGCTTGTATAATCGTAAGTGGCGTTCGAAGTTCGTGTGCTGCATTTTGCACAAATTCGGTCTGAACTTTTAAGGTTTCTTGAATTGGCTGTAGAGTTTTTTTGGATAAAATAAAACTCGCAATTCCAGAAAGAAATATCCCTAAAACCACTGCCGATATTGTAATTTCTAAATAATTGTTAATCAGCTCAATTTCACTATCTACGTTGATTAAAAGCTGCGCATAAGTGGTATCTTTTTCATTATTTTCATTGATTTTGAAATTCAGACATCGATAATTGTATTCATTTTCTAAACTTAGTGTATAAATAGCATTTAGATATTGATTGTCAAATTCGATTTCTTGAGAATAATCTGTCAATTTTCCTAAATCATTGGCGTTTAGAATTTCTCCTGTTTCGTTTCTTAAAATTAAATTAATTTGTGGATTGTTGATTCTTTTTGTTAAATTATATTCTAAAAAATCGAGATTTTTATTTTTGAAAAATTCTACATTGCCCAAATCAAATATTTTATATAAACTTTCTAACGTTACTTGAACATCTGCAAATTCACTTTTGGCTTCTTTCAATTCATGGTCTGCAACAGAAAAAGTAATATGTTTTATCATGTAAAACATAAAAATTCCAAAGGCAATAAAAATCAGTGCAAAAGCAATCATATTATAAACAATATGAATCAAAAATTGTTTTCTTAATTTTCGTTGCTCTTCCACTTTTTTCACCTCTTTTCTATTCGGACCAAATATAGCCTACGCCTCGAATGGTTTTTAAATATTTATCGTATTCTACTTTTTTCAATTCTTTTCGTAAACCACTCGCATATACTTCGATTACATTGGTACTTGTTTCTGAATTAAATCCCCAAATTTTATCAAAGATTTGGTCTTTGGTAAGAATTGTATTTTGCGTATTTAGTAAATATTCTAGCAAGTCAAATTGCTTTCCTTGCAATAGCAATTCTTGATTTTGGCAAAATACTTTTCTTTGATTCAAATCTAGTTTTAGCGCTTTGAATTCAATGACATTTTCATTGCAATAATTTCCATTTGTTCTTCGAATCATCGCATCGATTCTTGCCAATAATTCTTCTCGGTTGAATGGTTTGACTAAGTAATCATCAGCTCCCATTCGAAAACCTTTTAACTTATCTTCTAGGGCATCTTTGGCTGTTAAAATTAAAACTGGGGTAAATATTTTTTCACTTCGCAAATCTCTCAGCACTTCATAACCATCCATGACTGGCATCATTAAATCTAAAATAATGGCATCATAAATTCCCTGTTTGGCATATAAAATACCTTCTTCGCCGTCAAAAGCACAATCTGTATCATAGTGGCTTTTGATGCATTGTTCAATTGTTCTAGAAAGTATTTTGTCATCTTCTATTATCAAAATTTTCATAAAAATCATCCTTCTTTTTTTATGACTATTATAAAATAAGAAACTTAAATTTGTCTGAAATAGGATTGTTTTTCTTTACAAATTTATTTCTAATCCCATAATTATTGTTGCTATTTTGAAAAAGATAAGCACCGAACACATATCAGAAACTGTTGTAATAACAGGCGTTGCCATAAGTGCAGGGTCGATTTTTATTTTTTTGGCAAGCATAGGAAGTGAACATCCCAAAAAATTGGCAAGCACAACCGTTCCCAATAGCGATAAAGCAACTACTACCGCCAATTTCATATCTTGATATTGCACTAAAATTCGGATTCCATTGGCAACACCAAGCATTAAAGCCACTGATATGGCTACTCTAAATTCTTTCCAAATAGCTTTCAAATAATCTTTTAACATAACTTCATCATTTGACATTCCGCGAATAATTAAGGTTGAAGTCTGCGAACCACAATTTCCTGTTGTTCCCATAATCATTGGAATAAACGCAACTAGGATTGGAACTGAGGCAAAAGCAGCTTCATATTTTGTGATAATGGCCCCTGTTACAATGGAAGATAGCATTAAGATTAATAACCAAATAATTCTATTTTTCGCATGAGAAAAGACGCTTGTCTTAAAATACGTTTCTTCGTTTGGCGTAATCGCTGACATGATTTCGAAATCTTCTGCGACCTCGTCTTGTAAAACGTCCATCGCATCATCAATGGTTACAATCCCCACTAGACGATTTTCTGTATCTACAACGGGAAGTGCTAGAAAATTGTACTTGTCAAACATTTTGGCAACATTTTCTTGGTCTTCTAACGTTGTAACAGTTATCACATTGGTTTCCATTAAGTCTTTAATGAGAACATCTTTTTCGGAAATAACCAATGTTTTCAAATCAATAATTCCTTTTACTTTTCGCGACATGCTTAACACATAACAATTATAAATCGTTTCTTTTTCCAAACCAATTCGTTTTATTTTTTCAAGAGCTTGCTCAACTGTCATGTTTTCTTTTAAGTCGATAAATTCAGTCGTCATAATACTTCCAGCGCTTTCTTCTGGATAATTAAGCAATTCATTAATGACTTTTCGGTCTGCTGGATGAATATTTTTTAAAATTCTTTTAACTACATTGGATGGCATTTCTTCAATCAAGTCAACCGTATCATCCATAAATAATTCATTAATGACATTTTGCAGTTCTTTATCGGAAAAATTATTAATTAATTTTTCTTGCACATCCGAATCCAACTCTGCAAAAACTTCAGCTGCTTTTTCTTTGGATAATAATCGATAAACAATAAGATTTTTTTCGTCATCCAACTCTTCAAACAAGGTCGGCAAATCGGCAGAATTTACACTTTGCAAATATTCTTTTAAATAATTAAACTTTTTTGTTTCAATTAATTCACTTACTTTTTCTTTCATTTTAAATTCCACCTTTCTTGGTTTTGCTAAAACTTATTTTTCACAAAAAAAGAACGAGAAATGGTTTCTCGTTCTTCCTTTCATTATCTTTTTAATCTTCGTCAGTAAAATTAAATTCGTCTTTGAATTTCTCTTTAAAAATCTCAAAAACTGCATTTAATGTCTCCTCATCATCAACACTTACATATGACTCTTCTTCTTCATTACCAGAATCTTCTACTTTTAAAATGACAACTTCGCCATCATCCTCGTCTGTTTCATCTTCAACTGGTAGCAAAACAACATATTCTTCAGACTCATATTCTATTAAATCTAGGAACTCGAATTGTACATCCTCACCATTTTCATCACTTAAAATTATTATATTACTTAAATCTTCATCTTCTATGTTATTGATTGAATCTTCGTCCATACTTATTCTCCTTTCTTTTGTCATGTGCAAATAGAACACATTTTTATTATCATACACTAAATTTTATTTTTTTGCAATAGTTTTTCCATATTTTTCTAATTTTATCGGTCAATATTTTTATTCATATACGTTTCTAAAATATAAACTGCAGCTAAAGTATCCTCAATTGCTTTTTTCTTATTTTTATTGACATCCAAAAAGTTCAACGTTTTGTTGGCTTCAACAGTTGTTAATCGTTCATCTATCGTTTCAATTTTGAGTTGGTTATATTTGCATTTTAGCTTATGTAGAAATTTTTCTGTTACTTCTGTTCTTTCAGAAGTTGTCCCATTCATGTTATACGGCATGCCTAGGACAATGGTTGTAATCTCGTATTGTTCAATAATTTCATCTAAGCGTTTTAATAAAACTTTGTCACGTCCTTGATACATAACTGTTTCCAAACCTTGTGCTGTAATTCCCAATAAATCTGTTACAGCAAGTCCTACTTTGGAGTTTCCATAATCGATTCCTAAAATCCTCATTATTCTTCCAATCCTATATAATATTTTACCAATTTTTCTAATAATTCATCTCTTTCCACTAAGCGAATCAAGTTTCGCGCATCATTATGACTGGTTATATAAGTTGGATCTCCCGATAATATATAGCCTACGATTTGATTGATTGGATTATAGCCTTTTTCCACTAAAGCTTCATATACTTTTTTTAGGATTTCTCTCGTACGCAAACTTTTATCTTTTTCCACTTTAAAACTCATCGTTTTATCACTTGCCATCTTCTTTTCCTCCTTTAATCCAATTTATATATAATTAATTTGACTCTCCTCTTTTGGAGCATTATCAACATATTCTTCTAATCTTTTGTTTAATTGCTCCAAACCAGTGCCTTTATAATAGGTTGATACAACAAAATTCAGTTTTGGAGAAGCGACTTGTTTTTCTTTAATCTCTCTTATTCTTACCTTTTTTCCTTTTATCATTCTAATTTTTTGGATTTCTTCTTCTTCTTGTACTAACTCTAATCCTTCAATCTCTTGTTTCAAAGAATTCAAAAATTCTTCTACACTTCCTTCTTCCACGCCAGAAAAAACAATGATAAATTTCGGTCCCATATATCTTACAAAAATATATTGAGCAGCCATTTTGGATTTGATGATATTACTTACTTCTGTAATAATATCATTTCCCATTTCGCGATTTACCTTTTTATTGATTTCTTCGATATTGGTGATACGAAACATACACACAGCAGAAGTTGGATACTTTGAAAAAATTCTTTTGGCATTTCCATACAAATATTCGGCTGAATGAAGCCCTGTGAATAAATCGATTCGATCCATACTTTCGATGGTTTCTTGATAAGAAGTTGTTTGTAAAACAGATATAATATTGTCTTTTACAACTTCAATTATGGTAGTATCTGTATGGTCAAAAGCGTGCATTTGACCACTTTCCATAATCCAATATCCAATGTAAATGTTGTCAATATACAATGGGAAAAACATGGCCGATTTGGCTCTTCCCATCTCTATTTTTTGATATGGTAATTTCTCATTTTCCGATTCGATGGTAACATATTTCGGTGTTGCTGTTGCAACACTATCTTGGAAAATCTCTTCGGTATGTAAATTGGTCAAAGCTTCATGATGCTTAGCATCTACATTTGAAGCTTTGATTACATATTCTGCTCCATTGAATACTACAATGGTTGAATATTTTATGTCATACTTTTCGATGATAATTTCATTTATTTTATTTAATTTTTTATCGACTGTTTCTTCTTGCCCCGCAATTTTCATAAAATCTTGCAAAACACTTAAATTGCTGATTTTTTGGTTGATGTTTTTAAAGGCTTCTAATTTTTTGTGTACATGCACATTCAACACAACTAAAACTACAATGGCCAGAATTAAAGCTAGGATTACTACTAATATCAAAATATTCACCTCTTACGTTTATTTTTAGTAATTTCTCTTCATTTTATTTAACGTATCATTCATGCTATTGGAAAAATGGTTTGGTTTATAATTTTGCTTCGTCTTTGAGGAATACGTTTGTCGACTTGTTAACGGATAAACCATATCACCTAAAATTCTTAATTTATTCATAAAATTTTTAGAATATCCACTTAACGATACTTTGCAATTTAACATTCCTTCCAAATATTTTGAATATGCCATTTCTTCAAACGGAATACTACAATATTTTACACTTTCTTTATCAAACAATTCTGTCATAAATGACATTGCTGGGTCGTTATAAGAAGACATTCCGCCAATAATGGCTTTTCCTGTTAGTCCTCTTACCTTCAATTCTTTATTGATTACAACACGCACTTTTTCTGGTTCAAAAACACCTTGTGCTTTCAAATCTCGCAAATACGCAGTTAATGGCTGAATTGTTAAAATATCCATTGATTGCACCAAATAGATTTCTTGGCAACTAGCAAAATACGCAGGATTTGTTTCAAAATCGCAATCAATCAAAACAAGTGAATGATTTTGCACCAAAGTTGATAAAATTGCTTCTACGTTAGAATAATCCTTTTCATCATTTGGAAGAGCAGTATATACTGTCAAATTTTGCTTTACTTTGATGCCATTTGCTGTTCCATTTTGCAACTTATCAATAGAAGTATAGGCAATTTGACGTAAAGCTTCTTCATTTTGTGTATAAATATAGTAAGAATTACGGTTTTTGGTCATATCTAAAATCGCCGTATTAATTCCTACAGAAGCAAAAATTTCAGCTAAATTATTGACTAAGAAAGATACTCCATTTTTGGTGCTTCCTAAGAAAGTCACAATTTTTTTATCTTTTGTCATCAAACTATTTAGGTTAGACATCGAATAGTCAATTGGTGATTCAATCCTTTGAATTGCTTCTGTTGTTTCGTTTGATGAATACATAGAAGTATTTGGCATAGGTGGTTCAACATATGGTTTGCTTTGCTCCATTTGATTTACTGGTGGTACATTTGGCTCTGGCATTAATACTTCATTATCTTCTAGTTCTAAACTACTTTCTTCTTCTGGAATCTCAACTGCTGCTAAAATATCTTCTGCATCATCAAAATCTGATAATAATAAATTATCTTCTTCAGGCTCAGCACTCATTTCAAAATCAGACTCGGATTGTTCTGCAAAATCATCAAATTCTGTCATATCAACACCAGGCAATGTGTCTTCCTCAAATTCAGTATTGGCATCTGCTAAAATGTCTTCTTCGTATAATTTATCAATATCTTCCTCTTTGGTATTTATTGAAGAAGTAGTTTCATATTGACCATATTCGTCATAATCGTTAAATTCATCAAATGCTTCTTCTGTAATCGTTGTTAGTTCGTCTTCCTCTTCAAAATCATTAATATCTTCCAATTCATCTAATTCTGGTAAATCAATTTCTTTGGATTGATTTTCAAGCACTTTTTGTGGTGCTTTTGTAGGTACAACGATCTCATCCTCTATGAATTCTTCAAAATTGTTATTTTCTGTTTCTTCTTTTAAACCTGGTATAAAATTATCTTCTTCCAATAAATCAAACGCTACTTTTGGATTGGTCGTTAGATTTGGTAATTCTTCTAATTCAAAATCGTCTTGTGAAGCTTTTACTTGAGCCTCTACTGGATTTTTACGTGGTCTTCCTCTTTTTCCTTTTGGTTTTTCTGGTTCTATTGGGTTTTTACGTGGTCTTCCTCTTCCTTTTTTTGGCTTTTCTACCACTTCTACTTCTGGCTCATCTAATACCGTATTACGCGCTGGGCGCTTTACTGGTGCTGCTGTTGTAAAAAAGTCTAAATCCTCTAATTCATCTACTATTTTGGTTTTATTTTTTTCTGGTATATCAACTGCTTTGCGCTCTGGTTTAACGGTTTTTGGTTGCGCATTAGCACGACTTTCCATTTCTGGCTGTACAACTTTCTTTCTTAATATTTTTCCATTTGGTAAACGTACCATTTTTTCATTGGTTGGTTGATTTTCTTTATTTTCCACTTTATCCCCCTTCAATTCTGGAGTTGTTCTTTTGATTTGATGATTGGCTTGCTCAACTTTATTTTGTTGCATGGTTGCCATATCTTTTGGTTTTTGTGATACTTCTATCACTTTTCTAGCATTTCCAGCTCCTGCTTTTTTAACAGAATTCGGAATTACAATTGGACCATTCATTTTGGTTTGATTTAATTTATTTTCAATAATATCAATTTTCAATCCCGTTCTTCTTTGATCTTCTCGATCTGAAATTCCACTACTTCTAATTCCTTGCACCATAGCACCACTTGCTGTCATAATTTCCTGATACTTTGATGATGTTTCTTCTAAAACTCTTTTGACATTGGCTGGTAAACAATTAATAATAATCTTTAATTGCTCGTCTGTATATTGCGTCGCTATATTCTCAAAACTACTTGCATATTTTTGCGTATTTTTTCCTAATTTTCTAAAATGAAATAAAATATTTTGAATTTGCAATTCATCGACTTCGTTTTCATGTTCGGTTCGATAATTTACATCATCTGTATCAATTTTATAATACATTTTGGCTTCTTTTTTCGTTCGTGGTTTATTGATTAAGCGACAAACTTCCTCCATACTGCGGTCATTTCCAAGAAGTCCATTGTAAATTCCCAGTCCAAATAATTTGACCAAAAACGAACTTCCTTTGGTATGACGATCGGAACAGATTAAAATAATGGAAATTTCATTTCCTTCTGTATCATGTGCCTCATCGCTAATGCCATCCAATTTTTCAAATATAAATTTGTCGATTGATTCATAATTATTGTTTGAAAACGGCTCCAAATCCGCACTAATGACAATTCTATCATAGCTTTTATCTTTTTGTATTTCTTTTTGTATTGCATTAAAATAATAAACATTTTTATAGGACAAAATTTCTCTATAATCTCTCTGATACTTCTTAATAATCGCATCTGAAATACTTTCACTATTTACTGCAAATAAAACTTTCATTTGTATTACCCCCTCCAGCCGTTTACTACGACGGCAAAAATTAGTGGTAGAACTTGACAGATTAATAACAATGTAACAAATGTTAAAATCAATGCAAATCCTTTATCCCTAACATCTAACTTTCTAATTCCTAGTACATATTGGTAAATAGAACCAATCGCAATTCCTATAAAACAAAATGGTATACTATAAATTCTTACGCCATTTAAAATATAAGCTGTTATTCCATAAGGCGTAGAACCATATTTTTCTATGTATTCTGCCATTTTATCCTTGGTTGATTCTTTCATTTCTAACAATTCCGTTGCTTGTTCTGATTCTAAAACTTCTTCTCCTGTAATTGCAAATACTGATACTGAACCATATATAACAAATATCATTAGTACCATCATTATTACTTTTTTTAGCATATCCTTTTAAAAACCTCCTTGTTGTTCAATTTGTGTCATACTTTTTTAACATTAGTATCATATAATAAATCAGGAAAAATAGCAACCTTTTCTTGCAAATTTTTTCTTCTTTTTTTTATAAGCGATTATATAAATATTGCATCCACTTATAAACAGAATTTGCCCAATTTTTATCACTTGCATATTTACTATTTACAGCTGTCAAATGTGAACCACTATAAAATTTTCCGTTGGTCTTGGTTCCATCATAAATTTCGGTTCCTGGTGGATTCAAATAATATTTTACCAATACACGTGCTAATAAATCAATGCCTTCTCCATAGGAACTAAAGGTATAAGCACCGCCATAAGGATTGCTATCCACCGCACCATAGCCAAACAAATTCTTTTTATTCCCTGCAATTTTGGAAGTTCCCCATGCACTTTCGTGAATTCCTATACTCGCCACAAAAATGCCATTAATTCCATATTGCTTTTCTATGTAATAAAAATATTCCGCAGATTCCCCAAAAATGCCATTTTTATCTTTTGGATTATCCTTCAAGACTTTTTTAAATTGATCTAAACTTAATCCACTTGGTTTTCTCAAATCCATGTCAAAACTTAAACGAGCCAGCAATTGTTGTTTTGTATATGATGCCTTTTTTGGTTCTTCCTGTTGGTGTGGATTTTTGGTTGTTACACAATTTCTGGGAACATATCCTTTTATTTCTACAGTAGAAATAAAATACCAGTCTTCTTCTATGCTTAAAACTTGTGCAGAATCATCTTTATTCAAAGTACAAATTTTTTCTGCCCTTTCATTTGGAGCAAGCCTAACAGCCACAGAGGTAGCAACTACATAAACTTTTTCTCCTTCTTTAACTTCTTGGTTATAATAACCTTTTCCTGTTCCGATTTCTACCATTCTTTCAACTGGTGATTTAATTATATTTTCCGCCACTTGCTCTTCCGAGATTAACTCATTTTCTTGATATTTTTTTATCACAACCGCTTTTTTCTTTCCTACTCTGCCCTCTTGTAATACTTGTACTACACCACTTGCCAATTCGGGATTATTTTTATAACGTGTTGTATATTCAATATCCATTTCTTCTATTACCATTTCTTCTTTTTTAGCAACTGCTGAATTTTGTTTTAAAATTGTTTCTAAATCAATTGGATTTTGATTTTTATAAAAAACTTTTTCTTCTTTATTTTGAAAATCTTGCTGGTCTGTTGCAAAAATATTTCCTGTAAAAAAGATGGTAACTAGCATAAAAAATAAGCACAACAAGAACGTTATACACACATACATCTTTTTGGGATATGAATTTAACGTTCGATTGTGCTTTTTCATTTGTAAACCTCCGAAATAAAATCATTAATTTTATTTTATATAAAAGGTGTGGTTTTGTCAATAACAAAGATTGGAAGAATTTCTCTAACGCTTCATCTTCTTCAAAATCTCCTTTTGCTCTGCCTCAATTCGATAAGACTCGCGCATTTTTTGAAGCGCTTTGTTGAATGTAAATTTATCCAAATGATTTTCGCTTTGTAAATATTGCATAGCTTTTTCATTAAATTTAACGCCGATTTCTGCAATGGTCCAAGCAACCGCCATTTTGACATAATAACCTTCGTGTGAAATTTGGTCTAATTGCTGTAAAACTAAATCAATATATTCTTCTGTCAAATAATAATCTAGCATCATAATAACCGCAAAGCGAACTTCAAATTCTTTGGTTGAATGTAAATATGGCAAAATAAAATTCCACACTTTTTCTAAATCTTTGGACTTGATTTTGAGCGTGGGACAAAATGTATCAGAAATTGCCCAACTATCAATTTGAGGCACGAACCATTTGACATATTCTAATTTTTCATCGATTTCTAATTTACTGTAAGCAACAACCAAACCTTGCAATAATACTTCTTCAAAATAAGTATCGTCTGCTTGTTTTAAAAATTCTTGCCAATTCCCTTCTTTGACTATTTTTTGTGCTAATTTTCGAAGCTTGGGAATACGAATTCCAAGCATTTGTTTTTTGGTATCTGGACAAAGCTTTTGATTGAATTTGGCATATTCTTCGTCTACTAAATTTTGTAACTCTTGTTTTATGGATTGCATTTTTTCTCCTTTACTTTTTTTATTAACGTGGTATCATGTTTCTGTAATTGCTTTCCCAAAAGGTGTTCTGCACCTTTTGGCTTTTTCTTTTTGGCAGGCTAAAAACGATTTTAAGCCTATTTTTTTCATCAAATAATGATTTATGTATACAAGAATCTTTTTCGCGCTTTCTCAAGCCTCTTAAACGTTCTCTTCAAAAATGTGTTTTTCTGATACCTTGCTATTTTTAAGCCAAAAAGGCTACGCAGAGGCTTTTGAGGCAAGTTTTTAGAATTTTTAGTCATTTTTCTCTCTTTTTTATTTTCGCCCTGTTGGATGCCCTTTTGACCCATTTATGCTTTTTCTTTACTTTTTGTAAGCAATAATTGAATATCTAAGGTCGAAATAATGGACAGAACAAAAATCACATAAAATACATTGGTTCCTACAAAATAAGCAAGTATAGCAAGTCCTGAGAGAATTATGGTTTCTGTAAAACATAAACTCATTTGTCCAACCGTTGATAACATTGCATTATCTTGACCAGATTCTTTTATCATGTTTTGTAAGGATGTTTGAAGCGTTGTTTCATATACTTTTTCAAAATTGTCACTTAGCGCTTTGTTAAAGGAAATAGCTATTTTATTTTGGACAAATAAGTATATTGTAGTAATGAAGGTTCGAATAGCTGTTACAATATAGTTGGTTTTTCCGTAGATTTTTGTCCGTTAATTTTCCGATTAGTAGTACTGTGACTATCTGAATTAGCAAAGATACTGTTATAAGTGTCGTAAATGCTACGAAATCTTGTAATATTAAATAGATATATAATGGCGCAAACAATCTTTCAATAATGTGGTTGGTTTTTAATGCATAAATTAATTCATAGTTGTTCATATTGGTGAACATATATTTTATAGTTTTTTTGAAAATATGCTTGTTGGTTAGTTTTGGCCTATAATCTATAATTCCAAGGCATAAATAATCTAGTAAAAAGACAATGGAGATAATTAAAAGCAATAATACATTATTGTCAGATGTAACTCCCCAAGCAACAAATACGCTTGCTAAAGCTTGTCCACAAATTTTGGAAACACTTTGCATGCTATTGTATCTGCCTCGTTGTTCAGTTTCAACATATTTACTAGAATTCGCATCTGGCATTGGATTTCGTAAAGCGCCTGGTAAGCCCATTAGTAAGATAAATAGTAAGATGTTGTTTTGGGCACCATTTTGAATCATGTAACTGCTTGCAATCTTCAAAAGATTTGCCAAAATGGCACAACTAGCAATTCCAGATTTGGAAGATACTTTTAAAAATAATGGTGAAAATAATCCCATCACTCCAAAACGTAAGCCATAAATAAAAAGTATCATATAGAGTGGCATTCCATTTTTGTATAACATAACAACGCCAAAAATATCAATAAAGGAATTGGCAAAAGTATAAAACAAAGTAGATAAATAAAGCCATTTGTATTCACTTTTATAAAAATATTCTTTCATTTTTGCTCCTCAATTTTCTTTCGTATTTCTTCTAAACTTTGCTTGTTTTCATTACGAAATTCAATGATTGTTCCTAAGTTGATTTGGTGGTATTCCTTTGTATCATTTTCTTCTTTTAGTTTATAATAATCCATATTTTGTACTTTTTCATATTGATTTTTGTATAAAGGATTATATTCATTTCGTTCATGACTTGGATGCCTTTCATCACTAAAATCTCGTTTGATAATCCTGTCCCAATTTTCATCAAAGTCATCTACGATACTATTAATTGTGATGACATTGTAGTTGTATTTTTGGGAAAAGTTTTGAAATGCGCTTTTCCATTCTATGGAAAATGGATATTCGATGATTATTGTTTCATCTTTACGTTTCATACTTTCTTCTAATAAACTCGTAAAAAATTGGTTGGATAATTTGTGTAAATTTTCCTTTTGTTGTGTATTTTTAAACCCAATTGTATCTGCAACTGATTCTTTGACTTGGTCTAATGATAATAAAATGGAATTTTGAATTGTTTGATTCAAATATCTGGCTAATGTGGTTTTTCCAGAACCTGATATCCCTGTTATAATAATTAATTTATTCATATACTTTTTCCCTAACTTTTAAATTGGCTAATTTTTTTCTTTTAAAAACCTGTGGTTTTTCTGTTTGTAAACGCATTTCGTCGTTGAATTCGGCAGAATTTAGTTCGTATAAAATCAGAAACATGGCAAATACAATTATCATAATATTGGTGCTTCCGTGTTAATGCCATTAAAATAAATAAGCTTTGGCTAATGAATCTTCCTATATATAAGAAAAATTCCATTCCAACAAAATATTCTACTTTATATTCTTTTTTCAGTGCTTGCACATTGGCAAGGCTAAAAGAATTATAAGCATTGATTAAGCTGGTTAATTCTTTTGAAATGGTTTGCAAAAAGTTAAATAAAATAACGGTGAAGAGATTGCAATTGGTAATCATCGCAAATAGGGATAAAACTGTAAATACAGTAGCAATTTTTATATTGCGACTATAATTTTCTGGTTTCATAAATTTGGCAAAACCGATGCCAAGCAAGCAAGTGACAACACTAAAAACAGAAGTGAAAATCCCCAAACTAACACTATTGGAAAATATTTTGATGATATAAATGGTTACAATGCTTGCAAAAGCTCCTTCTGAGTAAGTAAGTCCTGCATAAATTTCTCTTTTATATAATTGTCTTACTTTTCTATTTTGGTTTACAATTTTTAGGTATTCGCCAAAATTGGTTTTGTCTCCTGTTGGCAAATTGTTGTCTTTGAATTGAAAGGATAAGATAATTCTTACTGCTACAATGACTAACACTACAATAACCGCACTTAAAAAACCAGAAGTAAAAATATAACTTCCCATTAAAATTGGAAATATCATGGCTAGAATAGATTTTACAGAAGTATAGGTTCCTGTAAATTTGGCTCTTTCTTCATTTGTAATTCCGTCTGACTCAAACATGTTGTAAACGGAAAAATAAAATCCTTCTTCTAAGCCATATAAAGCTCCCACCAAATAAATGTAGTCTACTACTTTTTCTCGTAATAATAAAATCGTTAAAAAATAAACAAAATCTAAACAAATTCCAATTCGCATCAAATTTACACGATGTTTTGATTTGGCAATATTTCTCACACAAAATATGGTTCCAAATACAAATGTCATTGCCACTAATTTATAAATTCCAAGTGGCAAAATATTGCTGTCGGATAATTCTAAAAAATATAATACTAAAAAGCTATCTACAAAAGTGGTTAGAATGCTTTTTAAGATACGCAAATAAAATAATACTTTATAATTATTCATTGGTTACTTTCTCCTCTACTTTTTCTACAAATTCGATGTCTTCTTTTGTATATTGTTCTGGTTTTAAGCCGAAACGTGTTCGCATATAATCTAAAATTAAAATTAAAATCACAAGTGAAGCTAAGCTAACTACTAAAATCGCATCTTTGATGTTGATTATGTTTAATACAAGACCTCCTAAAATAGCCATGATACTTGCTACAATTCCATTCACAAATTCGTAGGCAAAGGTAATTTTCCCTCGCATTTCAGGTGTGCTAAAATTCTTCAAATATTTATATTCTAAGATGTACCAAATAGAAACTGCGATTCTAGCAAAACAATACATTGTCAAAATAATTGGCAATAAAAGATTTCCTGAAAAGTTGGTTACTAAACTTCCTACCATTACAAAACTTACAATATACATGAGTGATATAAATGTCAAGACTCTGTTTTTAAATTTCTTTTCTAAGCTTGGAATTAAACTAACGGAAATTCCTCCTATGAAACTTAAAATTGCGAGTATCATAGAATATTGTTCTTCTGGCACGCCAATCTCGGTTAGTAAATTGCCTTTGTAGGTATCAAATATACAGATAATTCCGTAAAAAATGGCTCCAAATACTATGTAAGATTTCATTCTTCTGGATTTTGAAATGAATTTCATAGACATTTTTAAGTCATCTTGATACCCTTTTAGAAATTCGCCTAAAGGCTTTCTTTCTTCTTTTTTGGGTGGATAAATTTCTTTAAAAAAGAAAGATAATATGGTTGATGCTAAAACAAATCCTAAACAAATGTACATTGGTAAATAATTGTTAATTACAAATAAATAACCTGCTGTTAAAGAGGCAACGCCATCTAATAGATAATACCAGCTTCCACCTTTGGCGTCTAGTTTTGTATATAAGCCATCTCCGCCACGTGTGGCTACAGAATCATAAACTAAATTTGATTCGGAAATTGCTTTCATCATCCAACCTAAAGAAGAAATTAGATTGGCAAGGATGACGCTTGTGGCACCTGGCATTACGATTAATATTACTATATTTAAAAGCACCAAAATATTTCCATAAATCATACCTTTTCGTTTCCCAATTCGATCGCAAATGGCAATGGCTGGAAGGTTCATTAGGACTTTAAATATGATATAAAGTCCATTTATTGTCAATATTTCTGCGGCAGTTAATCCTTTGGTTATGGTATAAAATAAAAATTCTATGGAATAGAAAAATAGTAAATCCCAAGAAAACATTTTGTAAATGGGATACAGTTTGGCATTGATTCTTCTGGCTTTGTTTAATTTTTTTCGTTCCTCTAATTCCATTTTTGTTCCTTTCTTTTGGGGCGAATCATTAGGCATTGACTAATTTATAATACTCGCCTTGTTTTTTCATTAAATCTTCGTGATTTCCTTCTTCGATTATTTTTCCATTTTGCATTAAAAGAATTTTGTCACAGTTTTTAATTGTGGATAATCGATGGGCAATGATAAAACTGATTTTGTTTTTGGTAATTTCATCAATGGCATTTCTGACGAGCATTTCAGATTTATAGCTAAGAGAGGCGGTTGCTTCGTCTAGAATGATAATTTCTGGATTTTCAATCATCACTCGTGCAAAATTAATCATTTGTTTTTCGCCATTGGAAAATCGGTCGGTTTCGTTATTGATTATGGTTTCATAGCCATTTTCAAATTGCATGATTTTGTCGTGTAGATTTAATTTTTTACAAACTTCTATGATTTCCTGTTTGGAAACGTCTTTGTTGGAATAGTTGATATTTTCTAAAATAGTGCCATCAAAAATGACGACTTTTTGCATGATATAACCAATTTTTTCGCGTAAACTGTGAATGCTATATTTTTTATAATCTTGTCCATTGATTAAAATTTGTCCATCGTTTATATCATAAAATCGGCAAATAAGATTGACCAAACTCGTTTTTCCACTTCCTGTTCTGCCAATTAAGGCAACTTTTTCGTTTTGGCTTACGTTTAGAGAAATGCCATTTAATACATTTTGATTTTCATAATACGCAAATTGGATTTTTTGAAATTCTATTTTTTCAACCTTTTGTAACGTTTCTCCTGTTTCCATATTTTCTTCTGGTTTCTCCAGAATTTCTAGAATTTTTTGATATGAAATTCGGCATACATTTCTGATTTGGAATCCTTCTAATACCCATTTGGCATAAGTTTTTGGAGATGAAATATACCTCGCCAAAATAACTAACACACCATAAGAAACTACTCCCTTTATCGCTCCGATTCCGCTTAAAAGGATGGTTACCACCAAAACAAACGAAATAATGTAATCATAAAGACATGTATAGATTCGAATATTTTTTTCTAGTTGATGGACACTTTTTTCGTATTCTTTTAACAATTCTTTTAATTTTTTCATTCTTTGCGCTTGTACTTGTAAAGATTTTATCGTTTCAAATCCGCTTACTTGTTCGTTGGAAAAATTTAAAATTTGGCTATTTATTTTTCTTTTTTGTTCCGTGAATTTTAGCGATTTATGATTAAAGCCAAATGCCACAAAAAAACCTATGGCATAGATTAACATGGTAACCATTATGATAAAACTGTTTAAATATAGTAAAACAGCTAAACTCCCAATGAGTCTCAAAAGTCCAGCAGCATAAGAACGGTCAATTCCCCAAGTATAATATCTGGCAACTTCTTTGGTGTCATTTAACATATTTTCTAAAATATCACCTGCTTTTAGTTGTTCGATTTCAAATTGTTTCATGTTTTGCAATTTCACAAATATTTTTTCTCGATAATCTGCTTCTACATTTTTTTCTAATTTTACTTCTGAAAAGTCTTCCCAAAATGTTACAATTGCCCTTAGAATATTTACCAATAAATACAGGATTCCTAATTTTATAATCAAATCGATGTCTTTACTTGGAATCGCAAATTCTACCATGATTACCATAAAGGAAATGAAAACAACAACCATAATGCTGGTGGCGATTCTTCCTAAGGTAGAATGAATCGCTATTTTTTTATAACCTTGAAAAATTTCTTTAAACATCACTCTTCCTCTTCTTCTAAAATATTGTTTTGTCTCATTTCAATGATTTGTCGATAATTTGAATTGTTTTCCATAAAATAATCGTGTGTATTCATTTGTAGCTTTTTGTCATGAATAAAAATGACTTTGTTACATGCTTTTACAACACTAATATCGTGGGATATGAGAATCATTCCTTTATACATTGCAATGATATTTTGCAGAATATTGAGTTTGGTTCTTGTATCTAATTTGGATAATGAATCATCTAAAATGATAAATTGATTATCGGAAATAATATTTCGTGCAATCGCTAATCTTTGCTTTTGTCCACCAGATAAATTATCACCGCCATTTTCGAGTATCGTATCTAGTTTTTGTTCAAAATTTTGTACATCTTGATACATATCGGCAACTTTTAAACTTTCTTCGATTTCGCAATCTAATACTTCTTGATTCGTAATATTTATATTATTTCGAATCGTATCATGAAACAAATAGGTATCTTGTAAAGCAATGCCGATGTAGTTTCTTATGGCTTGAGGATTTACGTTTTTTAAATTAGTTTCTCCAATAAAAATTTCGCCATCGTATTCATAAAATCCCATAAGCGTTTTGGCAAGAACTGTTTTTCCGAACACCATTGTCGCCGATTACAGCAATGTTTTCGCCTGATTTTATTTGCAGATTAATCTTTTCAATAATGGTATTTTCATTTGCTTTTATGGTTACATTTTTGAAAATGATATCTCCATTTAATTGCTGTTTTTCTTGCTTTTCCGTTTCTTCTTTTGTTTGCATTAAACGGGATAATTTCTGATAGGAAACTAAAAATTGATTGACATCTTTTAATTTATCAACTGTATCATAAATATAGTCAGAAATTTTAGTAGCAAGTGTCAATAGAATGGAAACGGTGGCTAAGGTCATTTGACCTCGTACTACTAAAATTCCGCCGAGCAATAAGACAAATGGTTCTTTAAAATTTCGAACGGAATGGGTGCCTATGCCATAAACGACTCTATATTTGCCAAGTTTCAATTCCTTGTTTCGATAATCTTCATTTAATTTTTTAAAATGCGCTATTTCACTATTTTTTCGATTAAAGGCTTTTTGCATCTTCGAATTCATGACAGCTTGTCTTGTTTGTTCAATGATGTTTTTATTAGCTTCCATCGTATCTTCTACTAATGGTTTTGACACTTTATAATACCAATAAGACAACAAAATAATCAGGATGCATATTACAAATATAAATATACCACATACCGTATTTAATTCGAAAATTTGTATAATGGAAAATCCTACAATAAAAATGGTATCTAAAAATAAATTGATTTGTGTATTAAAAAAGTCCGCATAAATGATAGCGTCATTGTTGACTCTTTGAATGACGTCAGAATTATTGATATTGCAAAATTCCATATATTCTAATTTTGATACATGATTCAAAATCGTGCATTTTACATTTCGATTGATTTTTAAATTAAATTTGATACTTTCTTTATTTCTCCAATATTGAACGATAAACATAATTGAGTTTACCCCAATTAAAAGCACGGTTAAAATGATTAATTTGATAAATGGGCTATCCGCATAAAATAAATTTCGAATCCACATCGGAATCACAGATTCATCTTTTAGAACAACTCCATCTAAGGCATATTGAATAAACATGGGTACATAAACATTTAGTTTTGAATGAATGATGGTTAATAGTAAAATTAAAAAAATTCGTTCTTTGGTTCCTTTTAATGTTTCTTTTAAGAAACTGTATTTCTTTTTCCTTTGCATACTTATCCACTCTATCTCATTTTTTTACATTATATCCATAAATTCTCAAGAATGCAACTATTAAATACAAAAAATAACACCAAATACAAACCATATTTGATGTTATTTCCTTTATTCTCTTTCTTTAATAAAATCGTCCTTCTTTTTTTCCGTAACTAGCTGAGGAGAAAGCTCCTGCATTGCTTTATTGATTCTTCCAGATAACGCATTTTCTGGTAAAAGTCCATTTAAAATTTCTAGATTTTGGTCAAATCCATATTTTTGATATAAATCTGGATGCACTCCTTTTAAAGTTCTTGCACTTTCCACAAGTTCTAAGAATTCATTTGGATTATTATATTCTACTTTCCCTTCTCTTACTTTTTGCTGATTTAAATATAATCCAATTCCTGCCATCTTTCTCAAAGCATGGTGAGAAGCTTCATCATTTACTAAAGCTCTCCCTGCCTGCGAAGCTTGATAGCTATCCTCACAAATTCGATAAACAAAATTATTTTCAGAAATGCCACATCTTGCAAAATCCTGAGAACGAATCTGCCACATTTCTTGTAATGTTTCTTTGTGAATATCAACTCCTTCAGACGCATATTTTGCACCTAACAAAAATACATTTGCCATTTCAAAAGCATTGGGGTCTTTTGCCCATTCTTCTTTTTCGCGATACTCTTTAATCCAATTTACAATTCCTTCTGCTCGTTCATTAAATTCTTCTGCATAAATATTTTCTCCGCAAATTTTTATATTCCATAAATCATATTCCTTTCTTGTTTTAGGAATATTATTTGCAATTTTTTTAATGATTTACAAGCAATTTTTGGTAATCTGAATTTTTAAATTAACATTAATTCTTTCAATTTTTTCTTTGTTTGAAGATAGCCTTGTTCATACAATTCATCCACTTTCTTCCAATCCAATAATCCAACATTGTCATGCTTAATTTCTAATAAATAATCCGTTCCATCCCATTCATATTCGGCTAACTCATGGCACAAAATGCCAAAGGATTTGTCTAATACTTGCACTAGATTATCACAACATTTTTTTTGCTTTTTATCGACAAAAACAATGCTCAAAACTTTGTCAGCACCAATTCTTTTGGTTTCACGCCAAGGTAAATTTTCTGAAACACCTCCATCCACCAAAAGCGTATTTTTATATTGGCAAGGACAAAAAATTCCCGGATAACTACAACTTGCCTGAACCGCGGTTCCAATATCCACATGGTTAATATATTTAATATTTTTTTCATTTTTAATTGGCAGTCCCGAATGAAAAACATACAATTCTTCTGTGTAAATATTGACCGTCGGAATTAGTAATGTTCTTTGGATTTCGTGAATATTGGAAATTCCTTTGGCACCACAGAGTTTATGCGCAAAATCATAAATGGATTTTCCACTATTTAATCCTGTCAATTTTACTTTTCCTGTTTTGACAAAATTCTTAGTTACATTCCAAACATTATTCCAATCCCAATAGCCAATTTTTTTGGCATATTTTTTAAATGCAACATAAATTTCATCTGTCGTATAACCACAAGCATACAATGTTGCAACAATGCTCCCCGAAGATGTTCCTGAAATATAATCAAAATGCAAACCAGCTTCTTTCAAAGCTTTTATCGCCCCAACATGTGCCGCGCCTTTGATTCCTCCGCCAGATAAACACAAACCTAATTTCATAAAAAACTCACCCAGAATATAATATTCTAAGCAAGTTTTTTTGTTTATATTTAAATTAAAAAAATGATAATTTGTAGTTAACTGCCTTAGCATGATGATAACACATATCACTTACCGAGATTATGGCATGTTTTCTAAGGACTTACTGTTTAACTATGGTTCTATTTTAGCATTTTATTTTACGTTTGTCAATACCTTTTTTCGACTCTTTTTTACATTTTTTTGGGAAAACGAAATAACGGCAAAATATAGCCACTATTCGCCAGTTTTTCTAGTTCTTTTTGATACGCTCCTTGCGTTACAATATTTGAATACATAATGTTAGAAAAAACATCTGCAATTTGAATGAGTTGACTTCGTGCCGAATCATAATACTGAACATGAACTCTATCAATCAAATCCAAATTTAGAACTATTTCTTGATTCAAGTAATCTTCCAAAGAAAAGCGCGAATCTGTCTTTACATTTCGTTCGTCAATATGCAAAAACATTTGTCGTCCAAAAATATATTTTCTTTGCAAACTACTCGTCAAATATAATTTTAGGAGATAATTAAACGTTCTTGCTTTATTGACAATAAATTTTGCTTGTAATTGCTTATTATCTAAAATAATATAACCAATTTTTAGCAACTGATTTTGGCAAAAAAATTGTAGAAATTCTAACTTCATTTGTTTATCAAAACAACATCCTTTCAGTTCTTGAAATTTACCATTCTTCTGAAACATCTTATTTTGCTTATCCAAGTTTATTAATTTTTGAAAATTTTTTCGTACAAAAAGTTTATAAACTCTTTTCAGTTTTTTAATGTCATTCGGCATCATAATACCAATAATAAAAAAGCGATTTAAGTCACTTGAAACAGAATGCACACTGCCTGATTCATCCATGTATAAATTCATATAATTTCGTCCTTTTATCTAATTTTATTTTGTGAAATTCGGGGCAAGAATTTTGCCACGTTGAATAAAAATTTTGTTGATTGTATCATGATTGGTTACGTTTGTCAATAAATTATTCTAAAAAAGATTTACCTTCACAGATAAATCTTTTCCTTTCCTAAAATATTCCCACTATCTCCCCTTCATCATCCACATAAATCTCTTCTGCTGCTGGAACTTTTGGAAGTCCTGGCATCGTAAATATTTTTCCTGTTTTTACAACCACAAATTCCGCTCCTGTTTTTAAAATCACTTCACTCACATGAATTTTAAACGGTTCTTTACACTCTAAATTTTTCGCATCATCTGAGAAAGAATATTGTGTTTTTGCAATACAAACTGGATAATTTCGATACCCCAATTTTTCAATATTTTCAATTTCTCGCGCTGCTTCTTCTGTATATTCTACACCTTCGGCACCATAAATATTCGTCGCAATTTTCTCAATTTTTGTTTTAATAGCATCTTCTTCCTCATAGACAAAATGGATGGTTTCTTTTTCCGCAATTTTCATCACTTTTTCCGCTAAATCAATAGCCCCTTCTGAACCTTTGCCCCACACTTCTGCAAGACTCAATTCCACGCCAGCTTCTCTCAATTTGTTCGACAAAAACTCGATTTCCTTATCCGTATCCGAAACAAATTTATTAATCGCAACTACTACGTTAATACCATATTGCTGTTTTATATTTTCCACATGTTTCAGCAAATTCTCAATACCATTTTCCAATGCTTCCAAATTCTCTGATGTACATTCTTTAACATCCAATCCACCATGATATTTTAAAGCTTTCAAAGTCGCAACACAAACGCTTGCTGAAGGTTTCAAACCAGATTTTCTGCATTTAATATCCACAAATTTTTCAGCCCCTAAATCTGCACCAAATCCAGCTTCTGTTACCACATAATCACCGATTTTTAAAGCCATTTTGGTGGCAATCACACTATTGCATCCATGTGCAATATTGGCAAAAGGTCCACCATGAATAAAAGCTAAATTATGCTCCAATGTTTGTACAATATTAGGATTCATCGCATCTTTCATTAAAGCTGTTACAGCTCCTTGTGCTTTTAAATCACTAACTTTGATTGGTTCATCATCTTCATTAAATCCAATCGTGATATTTCCAACTCTTCGTTCGAAGTCTTTCAAATCATTTGATAAACATAAAATAGCCATAATTTCAGAAGCAACCGTAATATCAAATCCGTCTTCTCTTGGAACAACTTTCTTTTCGCCAGAAAGTCCCACTTTGATTTCACGCAAAGACCTGTCATTCAAATCCATGCATCTTTTCCAAATAATTTTCTTAAAACGTAATTTATTTCCAAAATATAAATGATTATCAATCATAGCTGAAATTAAATTATTTGCTGAAGTGATGCTATGAATATCTCCTGTAAAATGCAAATTAATCTCATCCATTGGAGCAACTTGCGCATATCCTCCTCCTGTTGCACCACCTTTCATACCAAAAACTGGTCCCAAAGATGGTTCTCTTAATGCCAATACTGATTTTTTCCCCAATCGATTTAATCCATCCGATAAACCAATTGAAATAGTCGTTTTTCCTTCTCCGAAGTGGTGTTGGGTTAATGGAAGTAACTAAAATCAGTTTTCCATTTTCTTTGTTGGCTAATTTTTTCATCAGTTTATTATCCACTTTGGCTTTATATTTTCCATATGGAATTAAGTCTTCCTCTGCAATTCCAAACTTTTCTGCTACATTGGCTATTTTCTCTAATGGTACACTTTTGGCAATTTCAATATCATTCATATTTTTCTATCCTTTCTTTTTTTAAATTAAGGCTCCTACAACAATTCCTAATATTGCACCAACAAATACCTGAATTGGTGTATGTCCTAGCATTTCTACTAATTTTTCTTGAACTTGTACAGTTGTCATTCCTGGTGTTTCTAATATTTTATTTAATATTCCAGCTTGTTTTCCTGCGGCACGTCTGACACCTGCTGCATCATACATAACCACAAATGCCACAACCATCGCTATCGCAAAAATTCCGCTTTCAAAGCCATATTCTCTTCCCACGCAAGTAGCCAATGAACACACAATCGCTGAATGAGAACTTGGCATACCTCCAGCTCCTACAATTCTTTTTACATTTAATCTTTTATTCATAATTAATTCTGTTACTACTTTAAAAGTTTGAATCAATATCCATAATATAAATGGAATGTAAATACACTTGTTATGAACTATTTCATTTATAACTTGCATAACTTGTTACTCTTCATCTTCGTCTTCTTGGATGAAGCTTTCCTCCTTAATCTCATCATTTTCTTGTACCAATATCATAATCTTCTTTTCTGCTTCTTCAATTTGTTGATTGCACTTTTTCGAAATCTGAATTCCCTCTTCAAACAGTTTCATTGATTCTTCCAATGAAGTATTTTCTTCCTTTTCTAGTTGTGCCGTAATTTCTTCTAACTTTGTTAACAACACTTCAAATGATTCTTGTTTTTTCATTTTCTCACCTCTACTTAATCTAATTCCACTGTTTCTGTTTCTAAATTCACTCTAAAATAATATTTTACCGTAGCTGACGCTTTATCTTTTACAGCAATCACATATTCTTCATTTTCATTAACGTAATCAAATACATAATTAACTGTGTCATCTTCTCCCCACTTTTTTTTCACTAATTCAATTGCTTTTTGTTTTTGATCCGTTACTCCTGCTTTAGCTGGTGCATCATTTTGATTCCTATTTGTTTTTGTAGCAGATTTATTTTCCTTGGTGGTTTCTTGATTTGTTTTATTTCCTTCAGATATATTTTCTGTTACATTATCTTCGGATTCTTGTGATTCTTCTTGTGCATTTTCTTCAGAATTCGTTTTATTTCCTGGCTCCATTTTTTCAATCTTGCTTTTAATATCATGCATCATATAAAACGTAACTCCAACAACAATGATACAAATAATTGGTACCCAAATTTTTAAATTTATTTTTCCTTCATTTCTTGTCATTTTCTTTTCTCCTTTTCTTATTCAATAATTTTAGCTTTTGCCTTTCCATCTTGAAATTTTAGGTCGACTTCCATATTCTTTTTTAATTTCGCCACTCTTGAAATAATTTTGTTATCTGTCTCCACAATACAATACCCTCTTGTTAACGTTTTGAGTGGACTTAACGTATCCAATTTAGTAACCTCTTTTGAAAATTGCATTTTGATTTCTTTGATTCTCTTTTGTGTTGCATTTTCCATTTGCTTTGCTAATCGGTCAACCAGCAAATAATACTGATTTATTTTTTGTAATGGTTCTTTATAAACTCTAGCACTCATACACTTTTCCAATTTCAATTTCATCAGCTCTGTTTTTCTTTTCAAAGAAAACTTTAATCGATTTTGATAAATTGAAATTGTATTTTGCAAATCTTCGCAATCTGCCACAACCAATTCTGCCGCTGCCGAAGGGGTTGGGGCACGTAAATCTGCCACAAAATCCGCAATCGTAAAATCCGTTTCATGCCCAACGCTGGAAACCACTGGCAATTCTGAATCGTAAATCGCACGTGCCACAATTTCCTCATTAAATGACCATAAATCCTCTAAAGAACCGCCACCTCTTGCCAAAATAATTACATCTGCCAATTTTTTTTCATTCATCAATCGAATCGCCTCTACGATTTTTACCGCTGCGCCTTCGCCTTGCACAGGAATTGGCAACAAACGAATATACACATTTGGATTTCTTCTCGTCGAAACATTAATAATATCACGAATCACGGCGCCTGTATTCGAAGTCAAAACGCCAATAATTTTTGGCATAAATGGGATTTTCTTTTTATGCGATTCTTCAAATAATCCCTCTGCTTCAAGCCTTTCTTTTAATGCTTCATATTTGGCATACAAATTTCCAATTCCATCTTCTTGCATGGCTTGCACATAAATTTGGTAAACGCCATCACGCTCAAATACGCCAACACTTCCTAAAACATTTACTTTCATCCCATCTTTTGGAATAAAATTCAAATGTGGTGTCGCACTTTTAAACATCACACATTTAATCAAAGAATTTTCATCTTTTAATGTAAAATACATATGCCCTGTATAATGATGCTTAAAATTCGAGATTTCTCCTGCTACATAAACAGCATTTAAAAATTCATCACTTGCCACTTTGTTTTTCACATATTTATTCAATTCAGTTACAGAAATTGGCTTTATTTTCATTTTATTTCACCTTTGCATCCAATTTTTTATCCTTCACAACACTTGCCAAAATTCCATTGATAAACACTGGTGCTGATTCATCTGAATATTTTTTTGCAAGTTCAATCACTTCATTAATCGCAACTTTATAAGGTACTTCTTTGTACAACATTTCATAAATTGCAATTTTAATTAAACTCAAATTGATTTTCGAAACTCTGCTCAAACTCCAATTTTCTTTTAAATTTTTCTCAATTAAATCATTCATTTCAGCGGAATGTTCTGTCACTCCATTTTGAATATCTTTTAAATATTGAATTACTTTTTCATTCGTTATCTCATTATTTTCAATAAATATTTCAATTTGTTCTAAATCTTCTAAATTTTTTTGCATTTCTAGTCCATAGATAAATTTAAAAGCTAGTTCTCGCATCGCAGACCTTTGCATGATTTCCTCCTAAAATTTGTCAATAAAATTTTTTAAATTTTCTTTTACATTTTCTTTATTATTTTGGATATAATTTCCTAAATAAATTCCGCCAACAATCACAATTACAGCAACACACAATTTATACAGCGCTGTACTTAAAAGAATGATTGCTATCAAAGCTCCGATTATAGCACCTTTGTATTTATCCCAAAATTCTTTAAAATTGTTAGAATGATCCATTTTAAACTTCCTTTCCTAAGAATTAACTTCTTCTTCCTCTTCCTTCACTTCATTTGTATTTTCCGTTTCTTCAGCTGCTGGTAATCCTTTAATTTTTTTATTGGTAATATTTTTTACTTTCACATTGACTTGTTTCACTTCCAAATCAGCTGTTTTATTCAAAGCTTCCTTGATCTTGTCTTGAATTTGTATTGACACATCTTTTATCATCATATCTTTGGAAACCAATGTTGTCACATAAACAATTACATTATTATTTTTATCTAAAATCGTTCTACTAGAAATTGCTTCAATTCCTTGTACATCTTTCACAACATTAGCAATTAGATTTTCTAAGCTTTCTCTTGAAATGACTAATTTCCCTGAACCATTTTCCAAAGTCACGCCATTTCTGCCATCATCTTCACGCGCTGGTCGGAAGAAAATACATTTTATGGCAAGCAACAAAGCAACAATCGAAATCCCCAATGTTATTTTCATCGATACGCTATCTTTTACTAATAACGCTACTGTTTCGGTTATCACGTTTACTTCTATCACATCCAACATAATCAAAATTAAAGCAATTGATATGACACTAATAATTAGTGAAAATAAAATCAAAGCTATTTTTTCCAAAAATTTCATCTTTTCTCCTCCGTTTATCCTTCTATATTTTCGTTAGCACTTTCTTTTTCTTCTAATTCTTTTTCTGTCATTTTGTGGACACCTTGTACATGTACATTGACTTCAAGCACTTTTAAATCGGTCATTTCTTCTACTGACTTTTTAATTCTGGTTTGGATTTCATACGCCACTTCTGGAATTCTTGCACCATATTCAACAATAATATTCACATCAATTTTGGTACTTTTCTCGCCAACTTCTACTTTAATCCCTTTGCTTAGATTCTTTTTTCCACTAATGGCTTCTGTAATTCCTGCAAATCCGCCTGCAGTAGAATAAACACCTTCTACCTCTGATACTGCAATTCCAGCATAAATTGCCACAACATCATTTGAGATTTTAATTGTATCATTTCCCATAACTGCAACTTCCTGTTGTTCTTTATTTTCCATTATTTCATTATTTTCAGACATATTCTACTTTCCTCCTTTTTTACTTTTATCTAGTATATCAATATATGGAAGAATTTACAAGTATTTTTCTTAAATTTTCAAAACTTTTCTTGCTATAATGCAAAAAAAGAAATAACATTTTTGTTATTTCTTAAAAATCCCCTATCTTTTATTATATCATATTTATGTAAATTTGTCAATCGATTGAGACTGTTAGAGCTTGCTTGTTACTGTCTCAGTAGACAACAACGTAAGGTTATTGTTTCTTCATAAATATAACTAGTTACTCACTAGTTCCTTCCAGATTATCTTCTTTTTCCAGATTTCCCTTGCATTCTGTGAATACTAATTTTAAATCATTCCAAAAATCAATTTTCTTTGTATCATCTCTAAGCAGTGCTGCTGGATGAAAGGTTGGCATGTATTTGATTCCTTTTTTCTCAATCCATTTGCCTCGACTTGAGGTGATTCCATATTGGTCACCTAATATATTTTTAAGTGCCGTATTTCCCATTAATACAACAATTTCTGGTTTCACCAACAAAACTTGATTTCGCAAATAATCTAAACAAGCATTTGCTTCGTTTTTGAGTGGCGTTCGATTTCCAGGTGGTCTGCATTTTACGATATTGGCTATGTATATTTTTTCACGCTCAATGCCAAGTCCTTTAAATGCCTGATTCATTAATTGTCCTGCTTTCCCAACAAAAGGAACCCCTTGTTTATCCTCATCTGCGCCTGGACCTTCTCCAATGAACATCACTTTTGCATTGGGATTTCCATCTGCAAATACTGTGTTGGTTCGGTTTTCGCATAAACCACATTTGGTACACTTTTTGACTTCTTCGTTTATTTCTTCTAGTGTTTGGTACATTGATTTTTCCTCCAAATTCTAGCTATATTAACCTTTCAAAATCTCTTTTATGGTATTTAACATTTCTGATTTCCATAACTTTTTCAATTACTGTATAAAATATCACATAATTATCCACATAAATTTTGTAATAAGAATATCCCCCAATCGTCTTATATTGCTCATAACTTTTTGGATTTAATTTCCTTTTCTCGATTTCAGTCTCTACTTTAGCCAGTAATTTATTAGCAGCAATGCAATTTTTTAATTCATTCTTAATATAAAACACAATAGCTTCTAATTCTTCAAAAAATTCTGAGGAATATCTTATCTCAAATTTATTCGTCATTCAGTTTCCTCCTTATTGTTCCAAACACCTCTTCATGTGTCAAAAATTTTGTATCTGGATTTTGGATTTGTTTTTCTAATTCGTCAATTATTTTTTCCATATTTTTTTCACCAAACCTTTCTTCTAATTTATTTTGCATTTCAACTTCTTCTGTTAATCTCGAATATTTCTCCAAACTCATCACAACCATAGTTCCATAACCATTTTTGGTTAGATATACTTCTTCATCCTCTTTTAATACTAATTCCTCTATTTCTGGATATTTATTTCTTAAATCGGATACTGGTCTTATATTTATCATAAATCATTCCCCCTTAATTTATTATCATATTTTTATCATAATTTTATCATAATGTCAATCATTTTTTAAAAGAAAATTAATTTTCAAGAATCCAGTTATTATATCCTCTTTTGACTAATTCTTCGTAAGCCTGCCAAACTTCATCTGGTATGTCAACTTCTGTTGACCAGCCTTTTTGTGGATATAATTTCATTCTTTGAATATCCCCTACTAATACGCTGATTTCTTCTATTTTCGAATCACTTTTATATCGATTAAAATATGTTTCACATCTAACCGCTTCTGATGTAATAATTGCCTTATATTCTGGCATAATTTTTTTCAAATATGTATACGTTCTTTTTTCAACATATGGTCTTCCTACAATGATACAAGATTGGAGGTTCATTTTATTTTCTTCGATTAATTTTTTGACAAATTGAAAATTTTCGCTTGTATTCGTGGATTGATTTTCAAGATAAATCTTCTCTTTTGGAACGCCCATTTCTATTGCAATTTTGGCAAATTTCTCTGCCTCTGGTTCGTTCCAAACTTTCTTCGTTTTTTTGCCATATCCACCTGAAAAAATAAGTTTATCTGCATAGCCTTTTTTGTATAAATTGGCTGCCACTTTAGCAACATTTAAGTCCATACAGCCCAAACCAATGATACAATCACATTTTTCCAATCTTTGGTGTAACTGCATATAATCCCACAAAATTTGAACTAATTCCATATCTGTCATCGATTTCATCCTCTCTTATTTTATAATGTAATAATTGCTGTTGCTCTTCTAAAGGCTTCTCCTTCTGCTCGTGCTGAATGAATTTTGTCTTGATTGCAAACACTACAAATTCCGCAATCTATGATATTGCTTTCTTTTAAACCTAAATCTTGTAACAATATTTTATTAATCAAAACCGTATCAATCATATATTTAGTCTTTCCTTCTTTGATTTCTCCCACTTCGATGATTTCTTCTAAACGATTCGTAAAACCAAATATTTCAGCACACAAATCTTTCACATCTTCATCCACTTCAAAATGACACTTTCGAATGCTCGGACAAATACAACAAATGATATCACTTGGTTTACACTGATAATGACTTATCATTTTTGCAACCGTTTTTTCTGCAATCTTTTGAAATGTCCCTTTCCAACCAGAATGCACATTAGCAATGACTTTTTTGACAGAGTCATAAAATAGAAATAAAATACAGTCAGCGTTTTTGGTGGTTAAGGTAATATTTTTTCGGTTTGTAATTAAGCCATCTACATCTTGTAATTCTCCACTTTCCTGTACTTGAGAAATACATTGGACTTGGCTTTTATGGGTTTGGATTGGTTTGACAAATGTATCTTCTGGTATTTCTAATGCTTTTGCAAGGCGTGAATAACTGGATTTTTCATCTGGTACATGATGACTAAAATCTAGATTTTCACCTTTTAAAGTATACGCATGTTGGATTCCATATTTTAGTAATTTTTTAAATTGAATATATTGGATGTCTCCCTTGTCTTGAAAAATGATATTTTCGTTTGAAAAATTGAACATGGTTTTATCCTTTCATCTCACAAATATTATAAAAAGCCACATTTTTCTGTGGCTCGTCTGTTAGATATTTGACAGGTGTGCCCTTTCCTGTATTTCTTTTGACCTATTGCTAGGTGTGTAGAAGCACTTTCTCTACTTCAAATATCTTTACTTTATTATAGTATATTATACCACATTTATTCTTTTTTGTAAAGTATTTTATTTTTTTGTCTTAACTTTTCTAAATTTCGATTTCTTATAAGCCAAGCTGTCATTATAGAATTCTGAGGATGTTCTTTACTATTTGTAGTATTCAATCTTACCACAACATTTAAATGATTTTTTTCTACTTTATCAATTAGATAGATTGTATCTGTATTTTTTAAATCTTCAATTACTTCCTTTGGATTTAAGACAACTTTATCTATATGATGCATGATTAATGCAAAATCATTTGTATGAGTTTGAAAAATATGTTCCTTTCTTTCATCTGTTAACACAATATCTTTCGTAACTATTTTTTTGCCATAATTTCCGATTTTGTTTGTATCTATTTTCCCAATATAATGCACGTAATTTTCCTTTTATTTTGAAACTTTAGCAGAAACGCCTTTTGAATTTTCTTCGTTTGAATAAACGACTTGATTAATAATGTGCATTATATTACGATTATTTACGTTTGTCAATATTTATTTTAAATTATTTTCTCCCATTTCACACAAAATCTCCTGATTACTTCCATTTCTAATATAATCGTATTCATTTCCTTTTAGATTTGGGTTAAACATGCAAATGGATTGATATTTGCAATAATCGCAACCAGTTTTTTGTTTGTATTGATATGGTTTAATAGCAATTCTGCCTTTCAAGATTTCGCTTGCAATTTCTTTGATGATTTTTTGAACTGCCATTTGCAATCTTGCCAATTCTTCTTTGGTGGCAACACTTGATTTTTTGCTTAATTCTCCGTCTTTTCCAATATAAGCTGGAACAATATCGGAATAACCCTGTTCTAATTTATGGTCCATCATTTTGACAACATTGACATCAGCCAAAAGTAAACCTTGCATTTTAAAGCCTTTTCGGATTTCCTTTTCGATTTCTTCTTCGGATAGATTTTTCTTGGCTTTTACAATATTGTCAATCAAACCTAGATATAATACGCCAGCTGGTTCAAGATTGGATTGGCTTGTAATGGCATCTAAATAGGTAATGAGTTGAATTTGTAATCCGCTTGTAACTTGCGTTAAATCTAACTTTTTGGTTTGAGATTTATAATCAATAATTCTAACATATTGTTTATCTTTCCATTTTCCAATGTCAACGCGGTCAATTTTGCCAATTATTTCAATATTTTCGCCAGTATCCAATGTTAAATTAATTGGCTTGTAATCGCCATTATTTCCAAATTCTACTTCATGTCCGAATTGCTTCAAAATCGCTGTATTTTAAGGAATATACAATATAATTCATGGATTGTAAAACAACTTTTTTAAGCCTTCTTGTCATCATGCGAAATTTGGCTGAGCTGGAGAATATGTAATATCTTGAAGTTTGTAGCAATTCATCTATGATTTTGTTTACGATTTGTGTGATTTCCTCTTCTGTGATTTCTTTTAAGTTTCGTTCTTGCTCATCTAACGTTTGAAAAAATGTGTCAATCACTTCATGCATAAAAGAACCTGTGTCAATTGTGGTCATTTGAAAATTGTCATTTTCTTTTAGTTTTAGCCCATATGTCATATGAAAGGAAAACGGACATTTTCGATAATTTTCTAATCTTGAAATCGTGGTTTTTAAATTGGTTCCATACATTCTTTGAATATTTTCCAAAGAAATTTGCTCTGCTTGATTGGTATAATTAGCACCTGAAATTGCCTTCGAAAATGATTTTTTCTTTTCTTGATAAAAATAGCACAAAATCTCTTTCCATTTTTCTTCAATTTCGTTTCCTTCCAGATATTCTTGATAGACTTGCAACGCTTCTCCGAATGTGGCTTTTTCATTTGTGATTTCATAGGTTTTGGAAACCACATCGCTTTTTTCCGTTAGCTTTGGAAAAATTCGTTTCAATTTTTTTATCATAATGGACGGACGAATGGATTTTCCTTCTTTATCAGAAGACGAATAACTTAAAAACAATTTTTCTTCTGGAATCGTTAAAGTTCGATAAATGTTAAATTGATTTTCATAAATCGCATCTAACGAAGTTTTGGCAAGTGTGATTCCTGCTTCTGCTAGCAGAATTCGATCACGATCATTCAAATAGCCTTCTTGCCTATTTTCTTTTGGAAACATTCCATCATTCATGCCAAGAACAAACAACACTTTGATTTGATTGCTTCTGGTTCGGTCAATATCGCCGAGCAAAACTTGGTCTTGTGTGGCTGGAATTTTGCCTAATTCAGAAGCCTGTATGCCAATTGTTAATAATTCTTTATAACGTGCAAATGTTACTTTTTCTTCGCCGAAACAAATTCACCATTTCTTCTAAAATGGCAATTAAAATTTTATAACTGGTGTTATATTCATTCGATATTTCAAGATTTTGATAGGCTTTTATTTTAGTATCTAAATGTTCGATTATTTGGTTGTCTATCAAAAATTCATAAATTGCTTGTGTTAATTCTAAAACTGTTTTGTTTTCCATAAAATTTTGTTTCAATTTTAATAATGGATTGACAATTTGTTTTCTGATGTTTTCTAACTTTTCTTGGTTTTCATTGATTGGCTCATATTGAAATTCTTGCTTATACCATTTCGTACCTCGAATTCCCCATTTTTTGCAGTAATTTTCAAGAACGCAAATGGTTTCATAATCCAAACTTAGCAAATCCATTTTGAGATAATGAAACACAGCGTCCTGTGACCAATTTTGTTCAAAAATTTCGAGTAAACTGATGATAAATTGAATTAAAATATTTTGATTTAACTCTTTTTTTTCATCCACAAAAAGCGGAATATCGTATTTGGCAAAAATGGCTTTGGCGTCTTCTGCGTAATGTTCAATTTCATTGGTGACTATTCCTAATTCTCGATACTGATATCCACAATTTTTTACTAAATTGTAAATATTTTTTGCCACATTTTCTACTTCGGAATACGGATTATTCGCCAAAAATAATTGAATATTTTCGGTTGCTTTTTCAAATTTTTCATTGCTATGATAGAGATTTTTTTCTAACGCTGCCAATTCCTCATTTTTAAAACGATATATCTTATTTAAAGGAACAAAATTAACTTTGCAATTTTGTTTTTTGGCTATTTCTAATATTTTTCTAGCAAACTGTCGGTTAAAATAAAAAATATCTGTTTCTTTGGTCTGGTCGGTTTTAATATCATCCAAAGTAATCATAACAGACATTTCTGCACATTTTTTCAACAGTTCTTCAACAATGCTAAATTCTTGTGGCGTAAATCCAAAAAAATCGTCAATATAAATCGCCGTGTTTTCAAATAGGTTGGAATTTTTTATTTGTTGACCTAATTTAGTTAATTGGTCATTTTCATCTAGTAAAGCATCGGTTAGACGTTCTTCATATTTTTCGTATAAATACTGAATATCATTTAATTTTAGGGTTGTGTATTTATCTTCTAAAGTAACATTTTTTAGCATTTCTGTTGAAATATTATGTTTTTTGAATTCAGTAAACATGTTATTTACAATTTCAATATTTCTTTCAGATTTTCCCAGAAAATTTAGATTTTTCTTATTTTTGCTTAATAAATCATAAATTAGCATAGATTTCCCGACTTTGGATAAAGCAGAAGTCACTTCTCCTATTTCATTCGAAACACGATAAGCCATTCTGCTCAAAGTCAACACTTCTACATTAAATAACGATTTTCTGCCAGTAATTTCAAAAAATCTTTTTTCACAAGTTAAATTGCTTTGTTCTGGAACAACAATAAAAATGTTCTGAAAATTATCTATTTTTTGGTCAATATCATGATACATCCATTGACTTTTTCCTGTACCACTTTTACCATAAATTAAATTCAGCTCCGTCTGTTTTTCCATTTTCGTTCCCCTTTTATTTTTCATAATTTTTAGTGCTTAATGTTGGATATCTAAAATTTGCATCGCCAACAATATTGCCATCTTCTGTATGATTGGTAAAAAATTCATCTGAGCCTTTCAAATAATATTTATATTTTACACTCTTACTAATCGTCCCTCTTCCCACAATAACTGGGTCATCCCAAGTAACGTCTACTGCATACCAATTTCCATTTAGTAAAACATAATTCCAAGCATGATTTTCTGTTTCTCCACTACTATTAATCGCAACTCCACAAGCAATCAAACAAGGAACGCCTAAGTCATCCATCAAATATTTAAAACTGCGAGCATAGCCTTCACATACTGTAGAATGGTTTACCATTGCGCCATATAAATTGTAAATATTATCTTTGGTTAATGTACCTTCATATTCTAATTGGTCCACTAAATAATCATGAACACCTTTTATTTGTTTTTCAAGGTTTCCATTTAATCCCGACTTGATTTTTTGTTTCTCTGCTTCTACACGTGCAATTGCTTGATTGACATCAGCTTCATTTGCAAAAGATGGATTTAAATAACTTTGCCCTTGACTACTTCCAATCTCTACTTCATAGGTCGTAATCCAAAGTTTGGTTGTAATTTTGGTTAATAAATAAATTTTAGAAACATCTAAATAAAATAAATCTGGATGGTCAAAATTTAAAGCATTAATCGCTAATTGGAATGATTCATTCAGAATCTGTTCTCCATTTTGCTCGTGTAATAAATCATTGAAAGTTTTCCCAAATTGAATGTTATATGTGCCAGATTTCATATTTTCTAAATTTTTTTCTAATTCTTCATAAATTAGTTTGGCATAATGATCCAATTGGTGATAATATAAAAATCCTTCATTTTGCATATAATGGTTGGTAGAAGCTTGGGTTGCTGAAGTATAAGTGTTCAATTGGGATACATCAAATTGCGTATTGCTCGCCTCTTCTGTTTCATTTTCAAATTCAATTCTCGTTTTTTGGGAGTCGTTTTGTAATTCATCTTTCTCTGTTTTTGCTACTTGAGTAGCATCTCCAGAATGTTTTGAAAGCCAAGTTGAAACACTATATTCTTCTGGTACTTCAATTAGCTCTAAAATATCTAAACAAGCATACACTGTTATTGCAAAAATAATACAAATTAATAAATAGGCTACTAAATGTAAAAAACCATCTTGCTTTTTCAGTTTCATTCTTTATCCCCCTTTCGCTTTCTTTGCCGAATAGAAAGCAAAATTTTCTACTGATTTTTATGATGTTTCACGTTTCCAATAAAATAAATATTGCTGCGCCAAACCTGCCATTCCTTGAAATTTTTCGCTGGCTAACTGATTTACTATTTTCGGCTTAACTTTTTCTTCATTTTCCTGATGAAGATACAATTCATTCATCACTCTTCTCACCCATACATCCATTGGAAAAACGTCAAATCTTTTTAAAGCAAACAGTAAAATGCAATCTGCAACTTTTGGTCCAACGCCCTCTAATTTCAATAATTCTTGACGCATTTGTTCCGTAGAATCCAACCTTTCGATTTGTTGTAGATTGACTTCTTTTTCTAAAATCATTTTTGTGGTATGGAAAACTCTTTTATCACGAAATCCTAGACCGCAACGTCGTAAATCTTCTTGGGTTGCTTTGGCTAGTTCTTTTGGTGTTGGAAATAAATAATACTCTTTTCCTTCAAATTCCAGTTTAGCACCATATTCCTTTGAAATTCTTTCAATGATTTTTTTGATTCTTGGTATATTATTATTCGCCGATATAATAAAAGAAATGATGCATTCCCACAAATCTTGCTGTAAAATTCGAATTCCTTTTCCAAAATTGGTGCTAGTTTTCATAAAATCGTCAATTTGAGAAAGACTTTGCTTGATGTGTTCATAGTCATTGTTTAAATCAAAATACCTTGTTACAATTGATTTTAAATCCTCACTACAAATTCCACAAAATCGAATTTCTTCGCCTTGTTGTTTTACTTGAATCACACCTTGTTTCACAACCCCTATATAACTTCCATCTTTCTGCTGATTCCAACGAAAACACTGCCCGCATTCAAAAATATGTTTTACCTCAAATGATTTTTGCTTCTCTAAAATATATTCTTGTTTTTTCATTTTACTACACTACCTTTATCCTATTATAACATAAGACTCGTGTTTTTATCAATGATAATCAAAGATTTTTTCATCTAGCAAAAAAGCACGGTTTTTTCCGTGCCTCTTCCTTTCTTTTACATAAGGTGTTCGTATGCTGAAAACAAGAATCCTCCCATGTAGATTTGAATACATGGCACTAAAACTACCAATACGAAGAAAATCAACACAACACCTACTACACCATAAGATACCTCTGGCAATATTTTGACAATTTTCTCCAAGGCGTTGTCAATATCAATATCCATATATTCTACCAATTTTTCCATCATTTCTGAAAGGTCTGTTTGCATACCAATTTTCAACATCTCAATTGTCATTGGGTTGGAAAAACTAGCATTCTCAAATGGTTCAATCCAGGAACGTCCTTCGTAAATATTATTAATCGCCATATCGACCATCGAGAGCATAATATTGTTCTTAATAACATTCTTACTAACATCTAGCGCTTCTTGAATTCGGATACCATTTTGTAAGTTTAGTAATAGATTTTTAAGTAATCTTGAAAAATCTATTAAGTAAATTAATCCGCCAAATATTGGCATAGTATATTTGAATTCATCAAATTTATATTTTCCTGTTGGGGTTTTAATATAAAAATAAATTCCTGCTATCACTGCCACAATCGCCAATACAATTAGTTGCCAATAATTCATCATAGAATCTACAACACCAGCAAACCACAATGTAATTCCTGGCAATTGGTCTTTCGTACCAATTGATTCAAAAATGTCTTGAATAACTGGCACTCCTACAATAACGCATACAAATAGCATAATTAAAATACCAACAAACATTCCAATATTAGGCAATAAAATTCTTTTTATTTTGGTTCGCAAAGCTTCACTTTCATCCAAATATTTAATTGCCTGTTTTAGTGATAATTCTAGCGAACCAGAAAGTTCACCGACTTTTATCATGTTTATATAAATATATGGAAATACTTCTGAATAATATTCCAATGTTGTATGCATAAATTCACCAGATTCCACACCATACAAAACATCTTCCAAAATTAGTTTTAGCTTTGGATTTTCGGTTGCATCAATAACAGTACTTAGCGCATGCACATTGTTGAAATTTGCTTTTTTCAAAAGATAAAAATTTTGTGTAAAAATCCTAATATCTCTTGAAGTAATTTTGGTTACACCCATCATTTTTGTAATTAATTTTTCGCGGATAGACTTCCTTTTGGTTGTGTTTTCCTGTAATCTCTTCTTTCCAATCTGTTTTAATTGATTATTAACTCTTCGATAATTTCTCGGTTGCTTTTTGACTTTTTTAGCCTTCCTCAAAGAGGGAACAACACTAATGGGAACTAAATCATTTTTCTTTAGCCTTCGTACACAATCAATTTTATTGGCATCGGTTATTTTATTTTTTACAATTTGTCCTTGTCTTGTCATTGCTTTATACATATAAGTTGGCATTTGTACTTCCTCCGTTTTAAAATTTACAGTTTTATCTTGCGCCTAAATTAATGTTTTTTTCTCAAATTCAACTGCATAATCATACGATTTAATGTCTCGTAATTTTTCTCTTCTACTTGCGTTTTAATTTGTTCTAAGGATAATTTTCCTTCTACATACAATTTGGCAAGAGAATAAATCAAAGCAACACATCCTTTGTCTGAATTTCCCTGAATGGCATCTTCAATTTCTGAAACACTAAATTTCTCTTTTCGAATACAAGCTGCAATTACATTATCAACCACCATAACTTCTGGAACCAATATTAATTCCCCTGTCTCTTGTGATTTCAACAATCTTTGTGAAACAACAAGTTTTAATAAAGCAGAAATTAGATTTTTAACATTCGTTTGGTCACGAATTTCATAAAAGTTAATCATTCTGTCAATGGTTTCGGCACAAGACCTAGTATGAAGTGTTCCGAATCACTAAATGACCAGATTCTACCATGTCGATTGCTGCTTCCATAGTTTCTTTATCACGAATCTCTCCAATTACTAGAATATCGCAATCCTCTCTTAGCGAGTTTTTTACACCATCAATAAACGTTTCAACATCTTTTCCTTTTCCGACTTCTTTTTGAACAATCATCGACCTTTTACTTTTATGTCTATATTCTACTGGATTTTCTAAAGTTAATATTTTTTTATTTAGATTTTGATTAATATCATCAATCAAGCAATTTAGCGTTGTGGTTTTTCCAGAGTTTGTTTTACCAGTTACCAATATTAAACCTTGTGGCTGACGCGTCATTGTTCGAACAACTTCTGGTACGCCCAAAGTTTCAAAAGATGGTAAATCCTCTTTGATAATACGCATCGTAAACAATGGAATGTCATCTGCAAATGAACAATTCACCCTTAAACGAATGTTGTCATATACAAGCGATGTATCCAATCTTCTTGTCTTCGTATATTCTTCATTTTTCCCAACATTTCCTTTTACGATATAATCATAAATATCATATAATTGAGCCTCATCTAATATATCAAATTCTTTTAATTCCACCAAGTTTCTTTTGATTCTCAAAATCGGTTTCAAACCATTGATTAAATGAATATCGGATGCATCTTTTTCGATGGCTTGTTTCATTATATTTTCTATTAATATCATTTGATATTCCTCCTTCACTTTAGTATAATGCTAATCTATTATTTACTTCTTCAATCGTTGTAATGCCGTCAAGAACTTTTTGAAAAGCGTCAATTACCAATGGTCTATAACCTTGTTCCAAAGCTAATTCTCTAATTTTTAAACTTGAACTACCTGTTACAATTAAATCTTTTATTTCATCCGTCAACTCTAAAATCTCAAATACCGCAATTCTGTCAAGATAACCAGTATGGTTACATTCTTTGCAGCCTTTTGTATCATAAGTATGCTTATTGGTAAAATCAAATTGTACGTGATAACGTTCTCCAAATTTGTTCATAATTTCTTTTTCCTGCTCCGAAAAAGCTCTTTTTACAGCACAATGCGGACACACTCTTCGAACCAATCTTTGAGAAACTGCTGTTGCCAATGTACTTGAAATATCATAATCTGAAATTCCCATTTTTCGCAAACGCGTAATAACTTCTATGGCATTAATCGTATGAATCGTTGATAACACATAATGACCTGTTTGACCTGCCTGAATAGCAATTTCTGCTGATTCTGCATCACGCACTTCACCAAGTAAAATAATATCTGGGTCATTTCTCAAAATCGACCTTAAAACTGTTGCAAATGTTGATTTTTCATCAATTTCAATTTGATTGATTCCTGGTACTCTAATTTCAACAGGGTCCTCAACCGTCGTAATGTTAATTTCAGGACGATTCAAATAATCCAAAATGCTATATAAAGTCGTTGTCTTTCCTTGTCCCGTTGGAGCCGCTATAATTGTAATACTGTTTCGTTTATCAAAACATTTTTTTAATACTTTTTCATCGGCTGGAAATCCCAAATCAAATACACTTCGAATTCCTTCATCTTTTTTCAATAATCGCAAACAAAACTTTTCGCCATCCACTGTTCTTTGTGAAGCAACACGAATATTATAATTATTATATGTATTAATCGCACCATCTTGCGCTTCTTGTTTTTCTTGATGCATATTCGAAATTGCTTTTAAACGACCGATTAATTGTACTTGTTTGGCTTTTTCAATATTAGCAACGGTAACCAATTCACCATCAATTCTAAATCTAACACGAACTGACTTTGCAAGTGGTTCAATATGTATATCACTGGCTCTTTTTTCCATAGCTGAACGAATAATTGTATCCACCAATTTTGTAATATCGGAAGAGCTTAAAATCATCGATTTTTCTTTGCCTTCCATGGATTGTATTACATTTTCAATGTTGGTATCAAACGTTAAAAATTTCTCCATAACAAAATCATATTTTAACAAATACGATCTGACTTGTTCAATCGCTTTAATATTTGAAGTATCTGCAAAACAAACTTTGGCTCTTTTGCCAATCACTTCAAATAATACTGCTTTACAAGCTCTGCAAACATTTAATGGTAAATATTCATTATTTTTCACCTTTACATCATCAGGATTTAATACAATTACATTTTCCCCTAATATTTCTCCCATTGCTTCCATCAATTGCTTTTGTGGACATAAACTTAATATGTTTAAAATATCGCCTAATTTCTTTTCTGGATGTTGCTTTTGATATTCAATCGCTGTTTCAATATCACTTTCTTTTACAATTCCTCTTTTTACTAGTTCTACACCAATTGGTTTTTTTCCAATCATGACTTTTCGTTCTCCTTTCTCTTTTGTTGTTATTTTCATTATACAATATTTTTGTCTTAAAATAAATAGCTTTTGCGTAATTACCAGTAATTACTAGTATTCTAGCATTGGTCCATATTGTGATTGATTAAGAGAATACGCAAGTGTTTGCTTTTGCGAATCAGACAATTCAGCATATCGGCACCATTTTCCTGCTAATCCTTCTTCAAAATCGATTTTATCTGACCAATGTTTATGATTGTCAATATAGTTGTAAAATAAATTGGTTTGGGTCGCATTTTGAGAATTCAAAATGGCATAATCTGTGGTCTTATATTTGAAATACGTATTGCCAAATAATTCTCCGCCTTCCTCTACTCCAAATCGCGGAATCCAAACATAAGAATTTTCGCCAGTCACCATTTCAGGCGTAATATGTTCTACTTCCTCTGGATTTAATACCAAAGCACGTGCCCATTGCTTATTTGCATAACTATACCACAAAGAATCCGTATCTGTAACGACTTGATAGGCTTCCAAAGCTGTGTCATATTGAATGGGGCAAATAATTTTTATGTCATAAGCATCTTTTGAGTTTTGAGTATATAATTCCCAATTTTCTGTTGTCATTTGAGAAATGTAAATTGGCTCAAATTTAGGCGAATTGCATTCTCTCACAACTTCCCTTGTTAGCACTTTACTAAAATCTATCTTTTGCTCTTGTCCATCAACTTTATATTTTACTGTAATCGTTGCTTTTTTTACCACATCATATTCGCCAGCATCCTCTAACGCGATTTCAACAGTATATCCTTTTGGAATCGATGTTTTGAAAGCTTTGATTCCTCTTTTTCCTGAAATTACAAATCTATTATCTGTTTGTTCTGCCTGTTTTTCTTGTACTAAATCTTGTAACTGTTTGGCAATTTCATCATAATAAATTTGAGAAAGATTCTCAATAATATTGGTTGCAATTCTCGTTGCCCCACCTTTTCGATTGACTTCGCGAGAACCAATGACTAGATTCACATATATCATTGCTATTACACCAATTGCTGTCAAAATAATCAATAAGGCAATGGCAACATCTGCTCCAGTAATTCCTTTTTGGCTATTCAATTTCTTAACAAGTTGTTTTTTATTCATTTTTCAAATCCTTTATTTTATCCAAAATTCGATAAAGTTTTCCACAATTTGACAACTTATTGTGGAAATTCCAATTATTAAGCCGAGTGGTTGTCTTTGAAGTTTTGTTTTAGAAAATAATAGTAACAACACTGCCACACCCAAAGAAAGCAATGTCACTTTTATTCCTAACGCAAAATTTATGTAACAAATTAGCAATATCACTTCTAACCAACCATATAATTTCTTTTTTTCTAAGTATCGTACTGTCATCCATAGTATCATAAATATCGCAAAATATATAATATATCTATACACACTAGCTTTTTCTATCATATATAGATATAATATATAAATCACTTGGCAAACTGCGCCAAAAAGCAAAATAGATGAATTAATTTTTCGATATTCTTTGTCAATTCCTCCCACAAGAACCAATGTGATATAAACAAAAATAAATGCTATAAATTGTGGTATTCTTACAACTTGCAAAACTATATCTTGAATATGAAACGACGCATAAGCTAGTACAAAAAATAATCCCGAAATCACTTCTAAAAGCAAATATCGAATCCTTACTTTTTCACCACAATAGCGACATTTTCCCTTCAAAAAAAGGTAACTCCATACAGGAATTAAATCGAGAACACCAAGCTTATGATTACAATTCGGACAAAAAGAACGTTCATGCGTAATATCTTTTCCCAATGGAATTCGATAAACTGCCAACGTAAAAAAACTTCCAAAAAATGTTCCCATAATAAATAACATTACATATAAAAAAACATTCATATTTCTACCTTTTTATTAAAAAGAGGCATACACCGCTTAGCTTTGAGAAGTATATACCTCTTGAAATTTTAATTTTATTATTGTTGCCAATCTGAAATAGTATTTGTACTTGCTGTAATTGTTTTTGTAGCAGTTTGTCCGTTAACTTCGATTGTGATTGTAGCGGTAGCATCATCTGTAGCGATTTCACAAGTAATTCCGTCTCCAAGTCCTTCTATTTTTGCTTTATTTGTTTTAACAAGTTCTACAATACTAGCTGGTGTAGCTTGTGCTGTATCATATTTTTTCTCCAAATATTCAGCATTAATATCCACTAATTCCAAGTCTACTTGTTCTTTCAAAGCTGCTAGTGAATTTTTATTTACTGCGTTTTCTGTTCTTTTCAAAATACCTTGTTCTCCTGCTACTAATCTTAATGATACTCCTGCTAAAATTAACAATACAATAATCGTAACTACTAAAGCTACTAAAGTAATACCTTTTTGGTTTTTCAAATTTTTCATTTTTTTAATCTCCTTTTAATTTAAAAATTTTTTTCATATGTTCTAAAAAACATATCTTCTTGTTTACAACATCTTGCCTTTTATGTTTTTCCCATCACTCCCTTCAAATACTATTTTTTTATTTATATATTATTAAAGAAATATATACAAAACATTATTTTGAAGTTGTATTCTCAAAGAAAGTGCCTGGGGTTGAAGTACTTGATGTTGTGTTGGCTGGGGTTGCTGTATTGGTTGTTTGATTGCTTGTACTACTTGACGATGATGTGTTTTGTCCCCCTCCTTTATTTCCTTCTGAATTAGAAGGATTTGGATTTTGTGTTGTTCCTCCATTTGATGTAGAAGCTTCTTCTGCATAATCAAATGGATTCGAATTTCCACTATTATATAAATTCTTTTGACCATATACCGCCAAGTCTGAAGAATTAATGCTATAGGATTTTAAAGAAGTTATCAATTCTGTATCTGTTTGATTAGAATCAGCGGTTGTGTCTCCTCCATTTGTATAAGCGATTTCTTGCTTAATAGAAGTTGTTGTTGTATCTGGTGAATAACTAATTGTTTCTGGTACATTAATATTGGCTGGTATAAAATCATATAACGCAACTGCCAATATTAATAAAATTAGTATTAATAATAATATAAAAATAAATACCTCTTTTACAAAACTTTTATTCATGATTTTCTTTTTCCTTTCGTATTTTAATTTTTATCTTGATTCGTAGTATTTGTGGTTGTGTTAGTTGTGGTATTGGTTGCTGTAGTATTGCTCGTTGTATTGTCTGTTTTGGTCGTATTCGTATCTTGTGTCATATTGGTTTGACTATTTGGTGTCGCTGTGTTTGTTACTGATGCGGTTTCAGATAAATTATCTGAATTTATTTTGACTTCTTTTACATTCAATGTAACTTGCAAATCAGAATCTACTTTTTGCATATTGAAATCATTAATTTCAAAATTTAAACGGTCATCATCTTCTAAATCGTAGATGAAATCTGTTAAATTAATATATTTTCCTGTGATAACAAATCGCAAATCACAAACCACATAATTGGTGGATGTATTATTGATAGAACTTGCTGATGTTGTATTTTTTGTTACATCAAACTTTAAATTGATTCCTTCTTCTGTCGCATAATTACCAACAATTGTCCACAAAAAATCCACATCATAAATATCTTTCAACTCATTTTCTTGTAATTCCAAGAAGCTTTCAGATGTATCTGCTGAAAATTGAGAAACTAATTGTTCATATTCTTGTTTAGTGGTTCGATACGTTTCAATCGTTTTTGAAAGTTCTTGTTTCTTAGTAGAAAAATCATCTGTTGAACTTTTTTCTAATTGTGCCACTTCTGTATTCAACTTTTTGCTTGAATCTGATAATTCACTAATGCCTGCAATATTTTGTCGAATCGCCTCTACATGATTTCCAAAAATCACTTCATAACAAGTCAGAATCAACAATATTAATATAATACTTAAGCTAAAATTTCTCATTATGGCAAATCTCCTTCTATAATTACTTGAATCGCAGAACCTGATTTTTCTGCACTATTTGATTTTACATTTTCTAGAATTCCATTCGTAGTCAATACTGCTTTAAAATATCCTAGTTGCTCATATTTTTCTGCTTCTGCATGAATTACAATATGATCTGAAGTTGTATTTTTAATCGAAATTAATTTTACTTTCTTTGGTATCACAAACATAATTCGATTTAGCAAGTTTGGAATAGAATCTTTTTGAATGATTCTTTGTGGTACTTGCGAAGTTGATTCATTTTCCTCTGTTGGTGATGTAATCTCTTGGATTAATTCTTTGTACGTATTGGTTCTTGCAGAAATTGTTTTGATGTCTGTATTTAATTTGGTTAATTCTGTATTTGTTTTGGCAATGGCGCTTTCTACCTGTTGGGTTTTATTAGTCAACTGATTAGAAATAACATGACTAAACAAAATAAACAAACCAGCCACCATTACGCAACTTACAATTCCTCTTGTCAATAACTTTTCTGTACTGGATAATCCAGTTGTAAAATCACTTTTCACACTTTGCCCAATATGTCCAAACAATTCTTTTATGGTATCTAAACTAACATCTTGGTTCAAAATCGATGCCAAACTTGTATTTCCGCCACCTGCTTTGGCTGATTTCACAAAATTCAAATTTTTATCCATCATGCCTAATCCATTAAGTGCCAATGCGATTGCAGAATTCACTTCTATATATTCTTTCATTGGCAATTGCGGTGCAGAAGTATTTAGAAAATATGGCTTCAAAAGTTCACATTTTACAGATGATATATATTCTTGGAAAAATAAATCAACACTATTAATGCAAGTTCCTAGACCAGTAATGTAGATTTTATCAATACTAGCAAACATTTCATTAATAATATCTTTCGTTTGAGAAACAATTCGAATTAACACAGAAGTTACTGTGTCCATATATTCACTTGATTCAGAATATATTTCACTGGAATTTCGTGTATTTAATGTCATATTTTTGCAAACTTCATAAGATTTTGCATAGGAATTTTCGGTTTGATTAATTTCTCTTAATATTTCCCCCATTCCTTCTTCTAATACAGTTACTTGATAAATTTGCCCATCTACTATAACCGTAATTTGTGTTTTTTCTTCAATATTAACAATCGCAATATTTTTTCTTCCATCATTGTCCACCAAATTTGTAATGCTAGTTGGAATTGGTGCAACCGTATTTACTTTATAACCTGTTAACGCTTTGGTTCTTCTGGCAATCTCATTTTTATCTGCGGTAATGCTTAAAACCTTTTGAATCTCATTATTTTCTCTTGGATACGTAATCAAATAATTGTGTTGCAAAGAGTCTTTATTGTAGCCTTTTTCTTCACATAACATTTCATATTCAATATCAATTGCTTTTTTCGTATCCTGCTTATTTAATAAAGAAGATACTTGAAATGTATGATACATCTCATCTGAAACGTTAATACTAATGGGAACTTTATAACTATACGTTTCACTAACAATCTTTTTTAATGCTTCATCCAAATTTTTATCATAAAATACTGTATTGTAAGATTCGATTTTTAGTGTATCTTTTTCTTTATGCAATTTGGCATATTTAATTATATTATCTTCTATATAAATTCCTAAACAGCTTTGCATTGTTTTCTCCTTTGAATCATTTTACATTATATAATATTTTATATCGATATTTTCAAAAAAAGTCAATAGAATAAAAAAAATGTAATATAAATATAATATAAATGTAATATTTTTGTAATATTTTGTCTTTTTTCGCTCTTTAACGCTTTTTTTGTCTTTAAATATCTATATTTTAACCAAACTTTCTTGGATTCATACATCAATTTTTTTGATATTTTTGGAATTTTCGGTATATATTTTTATTTTTTGGAAAATCTATAACTACAATATCAAAAACAAGGAGGAAATTATGAATTCAGAAAAACACATAAAAGTAACAGGTTATTCCAATATTTCATGGAAGGATGCGATTGTCAAAACCGTTGATGAAGCTTCAAAAACATTAAACAATTTAACTCGAATCACTGTTTTGGACCAACATGCAAACGTTTCTGGCAATAAAATTGTAGAATATATGGTCGATTTAGACATCGTTTTCAAAATAGAACCTTTCCAAGAACCAGCACAAGAAGATATTGACAATATGTAATTTTTCACGAAAGGAGTTATCATGAAACCAATTAATAGTAAAGAAGAATATCAACAATACGTCGACCAAAAAACACCCAATTCTCCCATTCTAAAAAATTGTTTCAATGCTTTTTGGGTAGGTGGACTAATTTGTGCTATTGGACAAATTATATTTGAAATTTGCAAAACACGCGGAATCGAAGAAACCATTTCCTATAGTATTGTATCCATTATTCTTATTTTCATCAGTGCCTTTTTGACAGCCTTAAATTTATTCAATAAAATTGGTAAATTTGCTGGTGCAGGTTCACTCGTTCCCATTACAGGATTCGCCAATTCAATTGTATCACCTGCTATGGAATATAAATCCGAAGGCTATGTTTTAGGCGTTGGTGCCAAAATGTTTACCGTTGCTGGACCTGTTTTAGTCTATGGAATTTCCAGCAGTATCATTATTGGAATCATTTATTTGATTTTCAATACACAATCTATCACATTAATTTAGGCGTAGAAGTCGATGATTTCATCGGCTACTACATAAAAAAGAAAGGAAAATTTATCATGAAAAAATTGGGAAATCAAACTTACGTTTTATCCAAACCCGTTAATATTTTATCCACTGCCTGCATTGTTGGTCCAAAAGAAAAAGAAGGTCCTTTAAATCCTTATTTTGACCAATGTTTAGAAGACGAATTTTGGGGAGAAAATAGTTGGGAAAAAGCAGAAAGTAAAATTATCAAAGAAACCGTCAATATGGCAATTGCCAAATCAAAAATCGCTTCGAGCGAAATTGACTTTTGTTTTGCAGGTGATTTATTAAATCAATGCATCTCCTCTTCTTTTGGTTTACGCGAATCCAATATTCCTTTTTTCGGAATATTTGGTGCCTGCTCTACTTTTGGTGAAGCCTTAACCTTAGGTTCTATCACCATTGATGGTGACTTTGCAACCAATGTTGTTTGTGCCGCTTCTAGCCATTTTTGTAGTGCTGAAAAACAATTTCGTTTTCCATTAGAACTTGGTAATCAACGTGCCCCAGCAAGTCAATGGACAGTAACTGGTAGTGGTGCTGCCGTTCTTTCTAAAGACGGAGAAGGTCCTTATGTAACAGCCATTACTCCTGGCAAAATTGTTGACATGGGAATTAAAGATGCCAACAACATGGGCGCTGCCATGGCAGGTGCTGCACAAGACACTTTACTATGTCACTTCAAAGATACTGGCAGAAAACCAAGTTATTATGATGCCATTTTCACAGGCGATTTAGGTCACATTGGAAAAGATATTTTAGTCGATTTAATGGACACAAAAGGTTACAATATTAAAGCTAATTATAACGACTGTGGTGTACTCATTTTTGACAAAGAAACGCAAGATACACACAGTGGTGGTTCTGGTTGTGGTTGTAGTGCTAGCGTATTTTCTGGTTATATTACACATATGTTTAAAGATGGAAAATACAAAAAAATTCTTCTTATGCCAACTGGTGCATTGATGAATTCTACAACTTCTCAACAAGGAGAAAGCATTCCAGGAATTGCTCATGCAGTAGCAATCGAAAGTGCTTTTCCAACTGATTTGAAAGTTTAAAAAATAGATTTTTTTACGAAAGGAGATAACAAATGGATTGGATGATGGTATTAAAAGCTTTTATTTTAGGTGGTATTATTTGTATCATTGGACAAATTCTAATTGATAAAACCAAATTAACACCTGCTCGTATTTTAGTTACTTATGTGACAGTTGGTGCGATTTTAGGTGGACTTGGTTGGTATAAATATCTAATTAATTGGGGTGGATGTGGCGCAACCGTTCCTTTAACTGGATTCGGAAATTTACTTTCTAAAGGTGCGATTGAAGAATTGAAAAGTATGGGATTGCTTGGTGCTTTTACTGGTGGAATTAAAGCTACTGCGGGCGGAATTGCAGCTGCAATTTTCTTTGGATATATTGCTTCTTTGGTGTCGAAACCGAAAATAAAGAAACAATAAAACTAGGAGGACAGGGCTCTGCCCTTTCCTCCTAAAACCACCTTTCCCGCTTAAGAACCATTTGTTGGTTCTTAAGAATCTCCAACAAACTCTATTTGCAGGAAATAAGTGGCTCCGTTCGGCTCTTCCCACTGGCACTGTAATGCTCGTACCTCGCAAACAGTGCTCAGCGGTCCCCACGAGAGCCTCGCTGGTGGGAGTTTGGATGGTTTTGTTTTACATAGAAGGAGGATTTTGAGAATGCAGGATATTTTGAAGGTTGTTGTTTTGTCGGTGGTTTCGGAGATTGTTTTGTTTGTTTTGACAAAGCTTATGGGAAATAAAGAGATGTCACAGCTTAGTATGTTTGATTATATTATTGGAATCACGATTGGTTCGATTGCTGCTGAAATGGCAACTGCTTTGGAATCGGATTATATGCAACCGCTTGTGGCTATGGTGGTGTATGCGATTGTGGCGATTGCGATTTCGTTGACTTGTAATAAATCTTTAAAAGCTAGACGTTTTATTTATGGGGATTCTTTGGTTTTGCTGAATAATGGAAAATTGTATCGAAAAAATTTCAAAACAGCTAAATTGGATTTGAATGAATTTCTTGTACAATGCAGAAGCAATGGCTATTTTAATATTGCTGATATTAATACTGCCATTTTAGAATCCAACGGCAAAATCAGCTTTTTACCCAAAAGCACTACTCGTCCCGCTACGCCAATGGATTTGAATCTTTCACCAGCTGCCGCTACAATTACAGTTGATTTAATTTTGGATGGACGAATTGTTCACGAAAATTTAAAAAACGTGGGACATGACGAAATGTGGCTCCAAAAACAACTGGTTTCTCAAGGATTCGAGAAACCAGAACAAATCTTTTTAGCCACATTAGATAATCAAGATAATTTAAGCCTTTATGAAAATAATGACCTAAGCAATTCCCATGATTTTTTTGCCTAAACTTTATCCATTAAACATGACAAGACTCACCATGTAAAGCGCATAAATAAGCACAAAAGGAATACCGTTACTTCTTGTCATTTTATTTTTCGTTCCCACAAATGGAAACAAGCTTAACATCATCGTTCCCATAATAAGAACTAGCATATATTTATTATAACTTACTGCATAGTTGATTGGACACAAAAATGCTGAAGTTCCAATAATTAGTAAAATATTGAATATTTGCGAACCTAAAATATTTCCAATTGCCATATCGGTTTCGCCTTTACGCGTCGCAGTTATTGAAGTTATCAATTCAGGCAAACTGGTGCTGACTGCCACAATCGTTAAACTAATCAATTCTTCACTAATACCAAACGAAGATGCAATCGCAACACAGGCATTCACCACCAAATCACCACCTAATTTCAAACCAATAATTCCGATAATAATATTAAAAATAGCTTTTAAAATTTTTGTTGAACTTGTATCTTCTTGTGGCAATTCTTGCCCTTCTTCTAAATCAAAACGCTCCCCTTTTTTCGCCATAATGATATTATAAATAATATATAAAACACATAAACCTAACAACAAAATGCCTTCATTTTTTGTAATCAAATGTGCATTTTCAGAATTGCCATTATTACATAAAACAAATAAAAGAATGGTCAATCCCAAAGTCAATGGATTTTCAATCAATCGACTTTGTTTTTTAAATTCTAATGGTTTCATAATGGAACAAATTCCAAGAATCAAAAACATATTGGCAATATTGCTACCAATAATATTTCCCACCGAAATGTCTGAGTGTCCTTCCAATGCTGATGTCACACTCACTACCAATTCTGGCATAGATGTTCCTACTGCAACAATTGTAAGTCCAATAATAATTTCGGGTATGTGAAATCTTTTGGCAATATGACTTGCGCCATCTACCAAGTAATCTGCACCTTTTACTAATAAAATAAATCCAATCACAATCCACACAATATCTAACATACTTCCAAACCTCTTTTACAATATATTTTCATTTTTATAATTTATTCGCTTACCAAGATAATTTTACCTGCTTCCTCTTCTGTCAAAAATCCTTGTTTTATCATTTTTCGAACAACTTGTCCTTGTCGTTGTCTTGCTAATTCTGGATTTTTGGTTGGTGCATAAACCGAAGGCGCATTTGGAATTCCAGCAAGTAAAGTACATTCATATAAATTCATTTCGGAAGGCACTTTATCAAAATATCCTTCCGAAGCATCTTTTACGCAGTAATAGCCGTCTCCAAAATACGAAGTATTGACATACAATTCAAATATCTCTTCTTTTGAAAGATATTTCTCCATTTCAAATGCCATAAAAACTTCTGCAATTTTTCTTGTCATTTTCTTTTCTTGTGTGAAATATACATTCTTTGCCAATTGCTGGGTGATGGTACTTCCCCCTTCACGAAAAGACATTTCTTTAATGTCAATAAAAATAGCACGCGAAATACTAATTAAATCCACACCATCATGTTTAAAAAAGCGTTTGTCTTCTACTGCTAAAACTGCATTTATGTAGTCTTGTGGCAATTCTTCATAAGTTGCATAATTTTCATTTTTCTTTATTTCCGCCACTTTTTCTTCCAAACTTATCTGCTCAATTGCATTTTTATAGATATCATAGCCATCTTTTACAACCATTCCTACTACAATGCTCACCACAATCATGAATAAAAAAATCAATGTCTTTAGTACTTTCATATTTTTCTCCTTTTGATTTTGATTATATCTTTCTTTTTGGATTTTTACAAGATTTTTTTGTTATTTATTTTATCATATCTATTATCCATTTGAAAAGATGATTGAGAAATTTTCTGTTTTTTCTATTTTATCCATTGCATTTTTTTCCAAAATGGAATATACTATTTTTAATTTATTCTTAAAGTTTTTAAATTCTTAAAAACTTTTTCCAAAATAAAAACTTTCTTATACATTTTGCCCCTGAAAGGAGGTGATGCAAGCTTTTTAGTTTTGTAAGAAAGGAGGAATTTTACATATGAAAAAATTCAAACTTAAAGAAATTCGAAATCAACCTAGTGAAAAAACAGAAGAAAACCCATTCAATCTTTTACAGCTTTTGTTAGAAATCATAAAATTGAAGTTGATTCTAAAAATTTTAGAATTTTTAGAAAAATAAAAAATCAGGATAACCATCGCGTTGGTTATCCTAATTTTTTAATTCAAACTTAATTTTGCAAATTCGAAATCTCTTTGCATCTTTATTGTAACTCTATTTTTTTATTTTGTCAAGCAATTCTAATATTCTTTTTAAAAATATTTCAAATTAATACCTTTCAAATAAAACGCTTACTTTATCTTAGTAACTTCCCTATTATTTTTCGAATATTTTATTAATAGAACTTTCTTTCAAATTTTCACATAAATTTTACATTTTTTGACTTGTTATATTTTTAATTTTATGATAAGATTTTCAAGTAATAATAAATTTATTTAAGGAAAAACTAATGTTAGGAGGAAATTAAAATGAAATTTAAGGAATGGAACAATTTTAATGAAGGCGATTGGACACAGGAAATTAATGTCAGAAATTTTATTCAAACAAACTACACTCCTTATGAAGGTGATAGCTCTTTTCTTGCAAACGCAACCGAAAGAACTCGCAATTTGTGGAATATCGTTTTAGAATTATATAAAAAAGAAAAAGACAATGGTGGTGTACTAGAAATTTCAAATGATATTGCATCTACTATAACTAGCCATGAAGCAGGCTATATCAATCAAGAATTAGAACAAATTGTAGGACTTCAAACAGAAAAACCACTCAAAAGAGCCATCATGCCAAATGGTGGTATTCGAATTGTGGAAAAATCTTGTGCTGCTTACGATACACAAGTATCCGACAAATTAGAAGACATTTATCACAACTATCGTCGTAGCCACAATGATGGCGTTTTCACAGCTTACACACCAGATATTCGTGCTGCACGTAGCTCTCACTTAATCACTGGTTTACCAGACGGTTATGGCCGTGGACGTATCATTGGAGATTATCGTCGTGTTGCGCTTTACGGTGTCAATGCTTTAATTGATGAGAAAAAACAAGAATTACAAAACGCTGTTTCAACAGATTTTACAACAGATATTATTCGCGAACGTGAAGAAATTTTTGACCAAATCAAAGCATTAGAAGATTTAAAAATCATGGCACAAAAATATGGATTCGATATTTCAAACCCAGCTTCCAACGCAAAAGAAGCTGTACAATGGTTATATTTTGCTTACCTTGGTACAACCAAAGAACAAAATGGTGCTGCGATGAGTTTAGGACGTACTTCTACTTTCCTAGACATTTACTTCGAAAGAGATTTAAAAAACAACGTTTTAACCGAAGAACAAGCACAAGAAATCATGGATCACTTTGTCATGAAATTACGTATGGTGCGTTTTTTACGTACGCCTGAATATGATGAATTATTTAGTGGTGACCCAGTTTGGGTAACCGAAAGTATTGGTGGAATGGGAATTGATGGTCGTACACTTGTTACGAAAAATTCTTTCAGAATGTTACACACACTAGAAACACTAGGACCTGCACCAGAACCAAATTTAACCGTACTTTGGTCGTGCTCTTTACCAAAAGGATTTAAAGATTACACCTCAAAATTATCCATTGATACCAGCTCTATCCAATATGAAAATGATGATTTAATGCGTGAATATTGGGGTGACGATTATGGCATCGCATGTTGTGTTTCCGCTATGCGTATTGGTAAACAAATGCAATTTTTTGGTGCCCGTGCTAATCTTGCCAAAACTTTATTATACGCTATCAATGGTGGACGTGACGAAATCTCTGGCAAACAAATTACTTCCAAATTCGAGCCAGTTACTTCTGAATATTTGGATTATGATGAAGTATGGGAAAAATTCGACCAAATGATGGATTGGGTTGCTGAAACCTATATCAAAGCTTTAAACATTATCCATTATATGCATGATAAATACTGCTATGAAAGTTTAGCTATGTCCCTTCATGACCGTGAAATTCTTCGTACAATGGCTTGTGGAATTGCGGGACTTTCAATCGTTGCTGATTCTTTCTCAGCCATGAAATATGCCAAAGTAAAAGTCATTCGTAATGATACTGGTTTAGCAGTTGATTACAAAATCGAAGGTGACTTCCCAAAATACGGAAATGATGATGAAAAAGTTGATACCATTGCGGTTGAAATCGTGAAAAAATTTATGGCAAAATTGCGCTCTCAAAAAACTTATCGTAATTCAAAACCAACGATGTCAATTTTAACCATTACTTCTAATGTTGTTTATGGAAAAGCAACTGGAAGCACACCTGACGGAAGAACAGCTGGTAGCCCATTTGGACCAGGTGCTAATCCAATTCATGGTCGTGATACCAATGGTGCAATTGCTGTCTTGAATACGATTGCAAAATTACCTTATAAACACGCTGAAGATGGAATTTCCTATACTTTTGCCATTACCCCAAATGCGTTAGGAAAAGATGAGCAAACTCGTGTAAATAATTTAGTTTCTTTATTAGATGGCTATTTTGTGCAACACAGTCATCACATTAATGTAAATGTTTTCAATCGAAGTTTATTAGAAGATGCAATGGAACATCCAGAGCAATATCCTCAACTTACGATTCGTGTTTCAGGATATGCTGTAAACTTTACAAAATTAACACGTGAACAACAATTAGATGTCATTAATCGAACAATTCATGAATCAATATAAAAAAATAAGGGCACGGTGCACCGTGCCTCTATTATTGTAAAAGGAAGGAATAAAATATGGAAAAATTAGTTGGTAGAATTCACTCATTTGAATCATTCGGAACAGTAGACGGACCAGGCATTCGTTTTGTGATATTTTTGCAAGGTTGTCCCTTAAAATGCAAATATTGTCATAATCGTGATACTTGGAATCCTTCTGGCGGAACTGAATTTTCTGTGGAAGAAGTTATCAAAAAAGCCATGCGTTTAAAACCCTATATGAAAACATCTGGTGGTGGTGTTACAGTTTCGGGTGGCGAACCTTTATTGCAAACGAAATTCGTAACTGAACTTTTTAAAAAATTAAAAGAATTGAACTTTCACACTACCTTAGATACTTCTGGTAGTTTACCAATTCATGATGGAATCAAAGAGCTTCTAAATTATACGGATTTAGTTTTATTGGATATTAAACACATCGACAATGAAAAATGTATTGATTTGACTGGTTTACCAAATACCAATACATTAAACTTCGCAACCTATTTAAGTGAGAACAATATTCCAATTTGGATTAGACAAGTTTTAATTCCTGGTATTACAGATAACGAAAAGGATTTGAAAAATCTAAAAAGTTTTATAGCTACACTAAAAACTGTCCAAAAAATAGAACTTTTGCCTTATCATGATTTAGGAAAATTTAAGTGGAAAGAATTGGGATTGACTTATGAATTGGAAAATATTGTTCCACCCACAAATGAGGAAATTAAAAAGGCAAAGGAAATTTTAGCTATTGGCTAATTCTTTATAAAGTGAACAAGGCTTGCCGCAGCAAGCCTTGTTTTTAATAATTCATCATGATGGTAACATTGTTACCATCAACTTTTAACTGAGGTTTTACAATGTCTTTACATGGCTGATAACCAATGAAAACATTTATTGGTCTTTCTTTTGCCATTTCTAACAGCGGTATCCCAATTGTTGCGGGATAATCAATCATCCTGTCTTTTATAAAGTTCCAAGCATGTTGTTCGCAATGAATCCGTTTCACAAAATCCAAATTTTCTAAACATGCAACAACATATTTTCGTTTTTTATATATTCCCCTCATACGCATTTGCCTCCTTTCGGGATTTCCTATCTCACTTCATTGTTGCTTATTCGATTATATCACTTTACATTTGAAAATGCAAGTGCTACTTATTCATTTTTCTATATTTTCAAACTTCTGTTTCCATCTAATTTATTTTGAGAAGTTGTTTTATAAATTGTTTTTCTTCGATTCAAAACTGCATAAATAGCTGATGTGAATGGTACTGTGAAAATCATGCCCATACTTCCTGTCATCGCAGAAGTGATATTTTCTGCTATCGTTTCTTTATTCAATATTTCCGTCATTCCCATATTGGCCGCCAAAAACATAAATATAATTGTTAAACTGCTACTAATATAAATCAAAATAAACGCATTAATCATACTTCCCAATAAGGTTCCCCCTATTTTCATGCCCTCTTTGAACAATTGCTTCCACGACATATCTTCTGTTTTTTTCTTGACTTCCTCTAATCTCGAAACTAAAGACATTGCTATTGATAGACAAATTCCAAGAGAAGCAATTACAATTCCTGCAAATATCAAATCTTTATAATAAAAATTAATATTTATCATATTTAATTCAATTGTAATCGTATCTTCACGCATACCAGAAAGCTTCCCAAATCGGCTAAAAATAATTGCCAATATTCCACTCATCATAATTCCGCCAAATGTTCCTAAAACAACTGTCATCGCTTTTCGGTTAAATCCATTGACAACAATAGCATGAATCAATAAAATAATCATAGAAATTGCCATTGTCATTCCAACAGCGTGATAGCCTTTATAAATCCCCTTGATTAGCATCAAAATAGAAATAAAAATGACGCCTAAGCTTAATATCGCTTTTATTCCATTTTTTCCAGCAACCATTACAAGACTTAGTAAAAAAATTGAAACAATCACAATAATATATGTATTTCGAATTAAATTTCGAATTGTAGCTGTTATATTTCCGCTGGCATCTTTTGTAATTTGAACACTTACTTTATCTCCCACTTCTAATTCATAGTTGTGATTTTTCCCAGCTACATCATACGAAAATAAATAATCAATTGTGAATTCCTTCGTTTCATATTCTCCCTCTAAAATCTCTACTTTTACTTCCTGCATTTTGCTTGTCACATAATCGGTTTGAACTTCCTTAATTTCCCCGACCTCAATAACAATAGCTGTTGCTTCTACTGATGAGGTTACAATTTCTTCTTGGTCTTCCGTTGCCTCTTCTGTTTCCGTTGTTTCTGGCGCTCCTGCTTCAGGATTTTGTTCTTGTTCGGTTGTGGCATATTGTTTACCATTTGCCAATATTCCCAATAATAACACAAACACAATTAAACTTGTCGCAATTTTCTTCAAAATTAATTCCTCCTTAAAAAATTACAATATCCATTTCATTTGTATAAGTATCATTTCCATACGGATATATAATATATACATATCCATCATTTGTTAAAAAATATACTTGTGCTGATTCTACTTTATATTTATCACTACTTAAATCTCTTTCATAAAGTGTTCCATATTCATTGGCAATCACTTGGGCATTTGCATCAGCAAGCTTGATTTCATCATTAATACTTTTTTGAACAGCTTCTTGCGTTGTTCCTTTTCTTTCAATCAACTCAGCTAATTCTACCATTTTTTCTTTGGCTATACTATAATTATAAGTTTTGACACTTACTTTTTCCGATTTCCCTTCCTCTTTTAAAATCGATTTGATAACAAGCGATACATAATCTGAATTAATATACGCCGCATAAGAAACTTTATAAATCGTATTTCCTTCTGTTTGTCGCATAACAGAATTGGCTTTGTTATAATAATCATTTTTTATCTCTTCATTGATTTTTTTAACCTCTTCTGAATTAATATTGATAATCGGAATTTGAGCATTTACATGATAATACGTCTCATCTTCATATTCTAAGCTATAGGCAGTATAAATAATCTCTTTTTCGTCCTCCAATTTACTAGCTTTTATATCATCACTACTGGTTTTTACTTCATTTGTAAATAATTCATTAAACTGGTTTTTTAACATGGCATACTCTTCTGCCGTTTTTTTAGCACCTACATTTATTCCCATCATAAATGGATCGGTATCAGAATACTGATAAAAAAATTGCTCATAAATCCCCAAACACAATGCCACAACACAAATTACCGTAAGCAATACACCAAACAAGATATATTTGTCTTTTTCTGTCAAATCATTTACAAATTTTCTTATATACCCCATCATTTTCTCTCCTCTCTGTCATTTTTATTATACCATTTTTTAATCCAAATAGCAAATTTCTATCCTGTTTGAATTTTCTTTTTTATCATCTTCAAAGCCTTTTCTCTTGGCACAACAATCACATGTTCACACCCCAAACATTTAAACTTAAAATCAATTCCGACTCTTGTAATTTCCCACTTTTTGCTTCCACAAGGATGTTCCTTTTTCATTTGAATCATATCCCCTATTTTGTATTCCATTTTTACCTCTCAACTAAATCAAATAAAAATAGATAGTGTATCCACACTACCTATTTTTGTTATATTTTAAGTCATATACTATATTTTATCACATATCCTACTAAATTAGTATATCTCATTTTTCCTGATTGTCAAGCATTCCTTCCCAATTTTAGATAGCTTTTATTTTATATTCTCTTCAAAATTTCTTCTTTTCCCAAAACCTGCATAATTTCATACAAATCTGGCGTTTGACATCTTCCTGTTAACGTCACACGAATCACCGTACTAATATCGCCCACATGCCCTTTATAATTTTCTGGATTTGCTTTATATTCCTTCACTTCTCTGCTATAGCCTAATTCTTCTGCCAAATCTTTCATCTTGTCAAACCATGCTTGTTTGTCATCATTTTCATCATAATATTTCTCGAAATAGGTTTTTACAATTTTATCAATTTCACTCTTGTCTGTAACTTTTTGATATTCAAAATTCATATTTTCCTTGTCAAATTGATACATATACAAAATCGCATTTTTTAAATCTGACCATTTCGCAATATCTTTTCTTGGTTTTGCATTGCCCCTCTCAATGCCTAATACTTTCATTGAATATTCTTTATCATCCAATAATTTAAGCAATTCTGTATCATACTCTTTAGCCCAATCGTAAGCTTCATCATACACTTGCTTAGCAGAATATCTTGAAATAACATTTTTAGCAACATCCAGCATTTTTACTAAATCAAACAAAGCTCCTGCAACTCCCATTTTCTTTAAATCAAATGGAAATTCATCCATTGATTTATCTGGATTTTGTTTTCTCCACATTTCAAAATTGGAATTTGCAATATTCATCAAATATTCTTTTACAGCTTCTTTAGGAACACCAATTTCTCTATAATATCCTGCATTTGCTTCTGAATCTTTTCTTTTGCTTAACTTTCTTCTAGATTCTCCATCCATTTTCATCATTGGAGCAGTATGCGCATATTTCGGTGCTTTAAAACCTAATGTATAAAATAATTGTAAATGTAATGGAATAGATGGAATCCATTCATCAGAACGATTTACTAGGTTGACTCCCATTAAATGGTCATCGACTGCGTGAGCAAAGTGAAACGTTGGCAATCCATCTGATTTTATAATGACAACATCTTGATCGTTTTCTGGCAAATCAATATTTCCTTTAATCGCATCTTTATGTTTTATTTTTTTCTCTGGATTTCCAGGGGACTTAAATCTTATGATATAAGGCTCTCCTGCTTTTATTTTCTCAGCAGCCATATCAATTGGCATATTTCTACATTTTGTCCATTTTCCATAATAGCCTGTTCTTTCTTTTGCCGCCTCTTGATTGCTTCTGATTTTATCCAAATCTTCTGAACTGCAAAAACATGGATAGGCTAGTCCTTTTTCAATTAAAGATTTGGCATACGCTTTATATATTTCTCCTCTTTGGGATTGTTTATACGGACCATATTCTCCTTCTTGCCAAATGGATTCATCTGGTAATAAATCAAAATCCTTTAAATTTTGCATAATTTGCTCTGCTGCATTTTCTACTTCTCTTTTTTGATCTGTATCTTCAATTCTAACAATATATTTTCCACCAGTTTGTTTTGCAAGTTTTTGTGCTATCATCGCTTGCATTACTCCTCCGATATGGTTAAAACCCGTCGGACTTGGTGCATATCTTGTAACAATAGCTCCGTTCTTGCAATTCTCTTGTTTTATATTTTTCTTCATAATATGAAATATCCTTCACTTTTGGAAAAATTAAATTTGCTAATTCTTGTATTTCCATAATCCTCTCCCTATCTTTTTTATCTTCTATAGTTTACCATTTTTTCCGAAATTTGTAAATATTTCTAACAAAATTAGTCTTGATTTTTTTAATATTTGTGATATAATTAGAAAAACGAAAAGTAAAGGAGGAAACAAAACATGTTTAATATAGCATTTTCAGTCCTTGTCATTATAATGGGACTTCCTATGATTTTTAATCCTAAAAAAATAACAGAACGTGAAGCTTCCAAAATAAAATCAGAAATGGGCGTTAGAATTTGTGGCATCATTTTAATATTGTTAGGTGTTGCTGGTTTCTTTATTTAAAAATACATAAAAACTCGAAAATTAAATTTTCGAGTTTTTTATTTTTAGTCTTCTAAGCTATACTTTTATATGCTTTTCTGTGACATTTATTTTTTTACCATCAACTTCAACTATAAAATACACACCATCTGGAATGCCATCTTCCTTTATATTCTCTGTCAATGAACCAAGCACATAATAAGGTATATTATCTTCAACAATTCTTTTCGTCCAATGTTGATGTCCTGAAAACACTGCTAAAATGTTTTCATTATTTTTTAGAATCTCTTTTAATTCCTTTCTATTTCCCAACAATGCATGTTCTGGATTTGACTCAAACCACCAGTTTCCCTTCATGTCATCTTCTGCAACTCCAAAATGAAGACATAAAATAGTTGGTCGTTTATTTTGATTTAAATCTTTTTCTAACCAAATCATATCTTCGTCAGATATAAACTTTGCCTTTAAAATTCCTCCACACGCTGTTTCTATTTCATTATTCACATCTGTTCCCAATAATACAATATGAATTCCATTTATATCAAATGAAAACGTTGAATGATGATATCCCATTATTTCTTCTACTTCTTTTCTTGAAGACATAGAACGTAAATCATGATTTCCGATACAAGAATAAAAAGGGCTTTTTATATTCTTAAATTTATTCCAAATATATTTTAAATTAATGATATCTTTATCATGGTCATTAAAATCTTCAACTAAATCACCTAAACAAAGAGTTACATCTGGTTTAATTTCAGTATTTATTTGTTTTGTCAATTCTTCAAGCAAAGGCTCTGCATATTCTATTAGCTTTCTTTCAATTATTGAACCATTATTAATAGGCTTTTCTGGTGCATAATGCAAATCCGAAAAAATAACTATTTTTGTCATAGTCGCAACATTCTCCTCTACACTTCCATAATAATCGGCAAAATCATCGGATTTCTCTTCGTTGTTTTATAAATATATTCTCGCAAAGTATCTCTTATTGAACTTTTAATTGTGCTCCAATCGGTAATACTATTGCTTACACATTTATCAATTTCTTTACGAATCACTAATTTTACATCTTCCATCAAATTCTCTGATTCACGCACATACACAAATCCTCTGGAAATAATATCTGGTCCTGCTACCACTTCTCCTGTTGAAGAATCCATTGTAAGCACAACAATAATCAAACCATCTTGTGATAAATGTTGTCTGTCTCGTAATACAATATTTCCAACATCTCCAACACCCAATCCGTCAACCATCACACGTCCAAATGGAACCGTTCCAGCCAATCTTGCATGTTTTTCATCCATTTCCATCACACGTCCATTCGTCATTAAGAAAATGTTTTTCGGATTGACACCCATCAATTTGGCAGTCTCACTATGGGCTCTTAAATGTCTATATTCACCGTGAACAGGAATAAAATATTTTGGTCTTACTAAAGCAAGCATCAATTTTTGTTCCTCTTGACAAGCATGTCCCGATACGTGAATATCTGCCAAAGAACTATAAACAACTTCTGCACCAATTTTCATCAAATCATCAATCACTTTTGCAACAAACTTTTCATTTCCTGGAATTGGTGTTGCAGAAATAATGACTAAATCATTTGAAGTAATATGAACTTTTCGATGCTCTCCTGTTGCCATTCTTGTTAGGGCTGACATTGGCTCTCCTTGACTACCTGTTGTAATAATAACAAGTTGGTCATCCGTATAATTGTTAATCATATCAATATCAATAAACACATTTTTGGGTACATCAATATAACCTAATTCCATTGCGGTTTCTATCATATTTACCATACTTCTTCCAGAAACAGCAATTTTTCGATTGTTCGCAACCGCTGAATTTACAATTTGCTGAATACGATAAACATTCGAAGCAAATGTCGCTACCACAATTCTTTTGGTACAATTAATAAACAGTTTATCAAACACTTCGCCAACCGTGCGTTCTGACATCGTATAACCTTTTCTTTCGGCATTGGTACTATCTGACATAAGTGCCAAAACACCTTGATTTCCAAGTTCTGCTAAACGACCAAAATCCATAGTATCATCATTAATTGGTGTATAATCAATTTTAAAATCGCCTGTATGCACAATCACACCAACTGGTGTATGAATCGCAAGCGCCACAGCATCTGGAATACTATGACAACTTTTGATAAATTCCACTTTGAATTTACCAAGTGTAATTTTATCGCCTTGTTTCACCATGTGCATTTTAGTTTTCTTGGCTAATTTATGTTCTTCTAGCTTATTGTTAATCAAACCAACGGCAAGTTTCGTCGCATAAATTGGCACATTAATTTCTTTTAATAAATACGGAATCGAGCCAATATGGTCTTCATGCCCGTGCGTGATAACCAATCCTCTGATTTTATCTTTATTTTTTACCAAATACGTAAAATCCGGAATAACCAAATCAATTCCAAGCATATCATCTTCTGGAAAAGAAACACCACAGTCTACAAGCAAAATATCATTTTCATATTCAAAAACTGTAATATTTTTTCCAACCTCTTGCAAGCCTCCTAAAGGAATAATCTTTAATTTCGATTTTTTAAATCCTACTTCTTCTTGCTTTTTGGTAGGTTCCTTTTTTCTAACCGTTTCTCTTGGTTTTCTAGCAGGTTGTCCTACTTTTTTTTGACCTTCTTTTTTAAATTCTCTTGGTCCATTTTTTCTAGTTGTCGCACGAGAATTTGGTCGATTCTCTCTGTTTTTTGTAAAATCTTCTTTTTTTCTTTCCATTGTTCTCTCCTTTTCTTATGTATCAATTTTAAAAATACAAACTTAAACATAGACAGACTTAAAATGCCCCTCTATATTTTTCAAATATTAAATTTTACTCCGTAACTTAAAAACCTAATTTATCACAATAAATTAAGACTCCAATAAAATTGGCTATTTTTTTCTATTTTAATCCGAACACATCAATATTTTTTATTTTTAAATCTCATTCTTGTATCAATAAAATTGATAACGACTGTTTTGAATTGTATCATATTTGGGCAAAAAAGTCAAGTGACAACCTAAAGATTTACAAAAAAGAGAAGAATTTTTTTCATTCTCCTCTTAAAAAGTCCCTCAACTTTAATTATATCATATTTTTGCCATTTTGTCAATTGACAGATTCCTTAAACTGTGCTCTCACTTGATTTTACTGGATTTCCCAATTTTCTACTTTATCTCCACATCCTTATAATAATGCCTAATAATTTCCTCATATGTCTTCCCTTGCTTTGCCAAAACATCGCTACCATTTTGGCTTAATCCTACACCATGTCCATAACCTGTCACTTGAAATTTCACCCAATCGCCTTCTAGTTGGCATTCAAACTTTGCTGATTTCAAGCCAAATATGGTCCTTACTTCCACACCAGACAAATTTTTATTTCCAATTTTCATTGTCTTAACTCTTCCACTTTCCGTCAATTCCAAAATCTGGATACAATTCTCCTCTTCAAAATGAATTTGAAAATCAGCATATTTTTCAAGCATTTTCTGAATTAATTCATCCTTTGACAATTGTACATCTGAGTGATAACCGTTATATCCTTCTTCTCCTGCTGTTTCTACAACTTGCAAATACGGATAACTGCCTCCCCAAACATTTACTGGCAATTCTGTCATACCACCACTATTGCTATGAAAAAAACTATTAATTGGCTCTCCCTCATAAGCAATATACCTTCCACTAGTCGAATCAACACTATCTACAATTTTGTTCCAATATTCCTCTCTTTTTTCTTCTTCCCATCTCGCCAATCGATTTTCCTTTGAAATCCAAGCTTGGCAACAAAGCGAACTATCACAAATATCGGCATTTTCATGCTTGCTACCATGCACGATTTTATAAATTGTATACGTTCTTGCCACCACCGCTTGCGCTCGCAATGCTTCCAATTCATAGCTAGCTGGCATTTCAGCAGATACCACACTATACAAATACGTATCAAATTCAATTTCCTCTACTTCGCCACTTTCTTTGTGTAACAGTTTTATAACGCTCAAATCGCCATAATTAGCTTTTTCATATTCTTGAACATTTTGACTTGATGTTTCTTCTGTTTTATCAAATGGATTGGTAAAAACAATGGGCATCGTAAAGATTAAAATGATTATAAATAAAATATATAATATTATTTTTTTCAAACAATCGCCTCTCCTCGAATTAACTCTTCTTTCATTATATTCAACACACGGCGCTCTATTCTTGAAACTTGTACTTGTGAAATTCCCATCATAGATGCCACTTGTGTTTGCGTTTTTTCCTTAAAATAACGCAGTTCAATAATTTCTCGATCTCTTATTTTTAAACCTTTCATGAGTTCTGAAATCAAAATTTTATCAATAACTTGTTCTTCCTCATTTTCTGCTACGATTTTTTCTTGTATCTGACAATTTCCATCTTCATATATGTATTGATTAATGGATTCAACCTTTTTGCTTGCATCCACTGCCATACACACTTCATCTTCTGTAACACCAAGCATTTGTGCGATTTTCGATAATTTCAAATGATCCCCATGTAATTTTTTCACACTTTTTATTTTGCTGCCCAATTCTTTTATATTTCGGCTAATTTTAATCATTCCATCATCTCGCAAGAATTTTTTTATTTCTCCAAAAATATACTGTACTGCATACGTTGATAATTCTACATGATAATCAAAATCGAATCGCCTTACCGCTTTAATAAATCCAATACAAGCAATTTGATACAAATCTTCTGCTTCCATTTCTCGATACCAAAATCTTCGTACAATGCTCCAAATCAATCCATTATTTTCCTGAATTAACACTTCTAATGATTTCTCATCTCCAGCTTGTGATTTAAGAATAAGAGATTTATCCACCTCATACATTCATTCCTCCTTAATATGTAGTCACTTCTTTTTTGATTTTTTTGGTCATCACGATTTTAGTTCCCAATCCTACAATAGATTCCACAGATAAATCGTCCATAAAATTCTCCATAATCGTAAATCCCATTCCAGAGCGTTCCAAATTTCCTTTGGTCGTATATAATGGTTCACGTGCTTCTTTTACATTTTCAATACCACTACCTGTATCTGAAATTTCAATTTCAATTTCATTTTCATATAATCTAGCTTTGACCTTTACAATTCCATCTCCATTTGAGTAACCATGTATAATGGAATTGGTAACTGCTTCTGACACAGCTGTTTTTATATCTGCAATCTCCTCTATCGTTGGGTCCAACTGTGAAGCAAAACTTGCCACCGCAATTCGCGCAAATGCCTCATTTGCCGATTTACTTAAAAATTCTATTTTCATTTCATTTTTTAATTGTTTTTCCATAATTCCTCCTAACTAATTTTTTCTTTCTCATCCATTTCAACAATCGGAATCATTTTCAAAATTCCTGACATTTCGAAAACTCTTTTTAAGTTTTCTCTTACCTTTATCATTTCCAATTTTCCGCCAAGACTGTTGACTGTTTTGTATCTTCCGAATCACGAATCCAATTCCGGCACTATCCATAAATACAACGCGATTAAAATCAAATACCACTCTTTTAGGCATGAATCTTTGAATTTCATAGTCTGCCCTCCTTCTAATAATTTCTACATTATGATGATCTAACTCTTCCGTAATCTCAAAAACTAATAATCTGTCTTCCATAAAATGTTTTACATTCAAATTTATCCCTCCTTTATCTTTTGTTAGTTTAATATTCGATGCTTGTCTTTGTTTTTCCTTCGGAGAATTTTAGGAGGTTTTAGCGAAATTGGAGAAGACTTCGACAAAAAATGAACTTTTTACAAAAAGTAAAAAGTTCATTCTTTAACCTCATTATAAAATCCTCCACAAAGAATCTCATTTTTAATTATCGACACTGCTGTTTTATTCCTTTATATTATACTTAATTTATATATTTATTCTAGTATTTGGGTCAATTTAAACATATCAAAAACCGTCGAATATACAATTATTTCAAAATATAGGTATTCCCTCCTATTTTGTTTTTTAAAAATAAAAAAACAGAAATAACCTAAATTATTTCTGCAAAACATACTTTTTTATTATAGCACATTTTCATCATTTTGTCAACTTGACAAAATAGTGAAAATATGCTCTCATTTGATATTACTAGCTTTCCTGGCTTAAACCAATTTTAAAATAGCCATTTTACTATTGTCACCTTTTCTAGGTTCCATTTTTAAAATTGTTGTATATCCACCAACTCTATCTTCATATTTTGGAGCAATTTCATTGAACAATTTATCAATCAAATCAATTCCTTCCACTTTGTTGACTTTTGTCATAATTTTTCTTCTAGCTGCTAATCTTGATGGTAAATCTTTTTGTCTTTTTTCCACTTTTTCTTCTTTGACAACTTTTAAATATTCTTTACCATTTTTACTTGTTGCTTTTTCTGTTACTTTTCTTCCATTGCTATCTAATTTTGCTTTAACGACTTTTTGCTCAACTTCTTCAAAATTTTTATGCTCTTTGATTGCTAAGCTAATGATACTATCAACAATTGACTTTAACTCTTTTGCTCTTGCTTCTGTTGTAATAATTTTCTCATTTTTTATAAAATCCGTTGTTTGACATTTTAACATTGCTAATCTTTGATCTGTTGGTTTTCCAAGTTTTCTTGTACCTGCCACTTTATTCACCTTCCTCTATTTATTTAATCTTCTTCTGATGAAAATTGCAAACCTAATGCATATAACTTATTGGTTACTTCATCTAATGATTTTTTACCTAAGTTTCTTACTTTCATCATATCTGCTTGTGTCTTTTTCGCTAAGTCTTCTACTGTCATAATCCCTGCTCTTTTTAAACAATTATAAGATCTTACTGAAAGTTCTAATTCCTCAATTGGCATTTCTAATACTTTTTCCTTGGTAGATTCTTCTTTTTCTACCATAACTTGTGTATTTTTAGCTGTTTCTGACAAATCAATAAATAATTCTAAATGACCTGTCATGACTTTAGCAGCTAAGCTCAATGCTTCAAAAGGTTTTAGACTTCCATCTGTCCACACTTCAATTGTCAATTTATCATAATCTACCATTTGTCCAACTCTAGTATTTTCAACAGCATAATTTACTTTTTTTACAGGAGTAAATATAGAATCAATTGGTAATACATCAATTGCATTATTATCCTTTTTGTTTTTGTCCGCTACATTATAGCCTCGTCCTCTGTTAACTGTCATTTCCATATGAATATCAGCGCTTTCAGAAGTAGTTGCAATATGTAACTCTGGATTTAGTATTTCTACGGTTCCATCTGTTACAATATCAGCTGCTTTTATTTCTCCAGCCCCTTTATAATCTATTTTGATTACTTTTTCATCATTGTCAAACACTTTTAATCTAACGTTTTTCAAGTTTACTATAATTTCAGGAACATCTTCTACAACACCTTGTACTGTAGAAAATTCATGTACTACACCGTTTATTTTTACACTTGTTATCGCAGCACCTGGTAATGAAGATAGTAAAATCCTTCTTAAAGAATTCCCTATTGTCATTCCATAACCACGTTCTAATGGTTCACATATGAATTTTGCATAATTCCTCTTATCGTCTGCTTCCACACATTCGATTTTTGGCTTTTCAAATTCAATCATTTTTACCTCCCATTTTAGAAGTTTCATACTTCTAGTTATTATTTAGAGTATAACTCAACTATCAAGTGATCTTCAACATTTAAATCAATTTCATCTCTATTTACGTTTCTTAGTATTTTTGCGCTTAGTTTTTCACTATTTAGTTCTAACCATTCTGGAATTGGTCTGGTAGCACCTTTCTCAATATTTTCTTTTACAATTGGATTATCTTTTCTTGCTTCACGAATAGCAACTTCATCACCTGGTTTTACTAAATAAGATGCAATATTTACTTTTCTTCCATTTACTTGAATATTTCCATGTGTTACTAATTGCCTAGCTTGTGCTCTAGAAATACCAAATCCTAATCGATAAACTACATTATCTAATCTACTTTCTAATATTTGTAAAAGATTAGTACCTGTGATTCCCTTTTTATTTTCAGCCATTTCAAAATATTTTCTAAATTGTTTTTCACCAACGCCATAGAAATATCTTGTTTTTTGTTTTTCTCTTAATTGAGTACCATATTCAGAAAGTTTTGATCTTTTTTGACCATGATCACCTGGTCCATAATTTCTTCTTGTTACACTACATTTATCTGAATAACATCTATCGCCTTTTAAGAACAATTTACATCCTTCTCTACGGCATATACGACATTGTTCCCCTTTATATCTTGCCATGAAATTTTTACACCTCTTTCTTAAATTATTATGAATCCCTCATTCTTACGGGATATCCTTACTTTTAAACTCCAATACTTTATAAGTGTTTAAAGCAGATTTATTTCTTTAAACTCTTCTTCTTTTAGGTGGTCTGCAACCATTATGTGGAATTGGAGTAACATCTTTTATCATTACGATTTCTAATCCAGCTGTTTGCAATGCTCTAATTGCAGCTTCACGTCCAGCACCTGGACCTTTCACATAAACATCAATTGTTTTCATACCATGTTCCATAGCTGTTTTGGATGCCACTTCAGCTGCTTGACTAGCTGCATATGGTGTACTTTTTCTAGATCCTTTAAATCCTAATCCTCCGCTACTTGCCCAAGATATAACATTACCTTGTGTATCGGTAATTGAAACAATTGTGTTATTAAAACTAGAATGAATATGAGCAGAACCTCTATCTATGTTTTTTCTTTCTCTTCTTCTAATTCCTGTTTTCTTTACGCTACTTGCTTTTGCCATTTAAGTATTTCCCTCCTTAACAATTTCGCTTTTCAATAATTTGTTTTTATTTTAGTTACGAATTTATCGTACTTTATTTTTTACTTTTACTTACCAACTTTCTTGGTCCTTTTCTAGTACGCGCATTTGTTTTTGTTCTTTGACCTCTAACTGGTAAACCTCTTCTATGTCTAATTCCTCTATAGCATCCAATTTCCATAAGTCTTTTAATATTCAAAGCTACTTCTCTTCTTAAATCACCTTCGACTTTATAATTTTCCATAGCTTTTCTTATTTTTGCTTCCTCATCATCTGTTAAATCTTTTACTCTAGTATCTGGATTCACTCCAGCTTCCTTTAGAATTTTTTGTGAACTTGATAAGCCTATACCATAGATATAAGTTAAACCAATTTCAATTCTTTTTTCTCTAGGTAAATCAACTCCCGCTATACGAGCCATAAATTTTTACACCTCCATTGTTTTTTTCATTAAATTGAATTTTTTAAGAAACTAGTCCTTAAAATTCGTAAAAGAACGAAAAATTTGTTTTACAAATTCGATTCGTCAACGTTCTAAATTTTCTTTTCAAAAAATTTAAAACAAATATATATAAACACAAACATGAATTTAGATAGATTATATCTAACAGCCGCTCCATATCTGTGTTAATATCAAGTTTATACTATCCTTGCCTTTGTTTATGCTTAGGATTTTCACAAATAACTCTTATTTTGCCTTTTCTTTTGATTACTTTGCATTTTTCGCAAATTGGTTTTACTGATGGTCTTACTTTCATTTTTTATTCCTTCCCTTCTTAGTATTTTTTATAAATTGCAACTTGGTTGCCTATATTTTGGTTTTAAAAATTTCTTTTTAAAAGTAATCCGTAATACTCATTCCTTGTAAACGGCTTACTTTATTTAGCTCGCCAAGTAATTCTGCCTTTGCTTAAATCATATGGTGATAATTCTAGTTTTACTTTATCTCCTGGAAGAATTTTTATATAATTCATTCTTAATTTTCCAGAAATATGGGCTAATACTTGGTGTCCATTTTCTAATTCAACTTTAAAATTTGTATTGGGTAATGTTTCAACAACTATGCCCTCTACTTCGATAACATCCTCTTTTGACAAGCTATTTTCCTCCTAATTTAATGTTTAACTTGGATAAAATATCCAGTTAAGCTTTTATAGTATACAACATTTTTAAATAATTGTCAATACTTTTGCCTCTTTTTCTGTAATTAAAATTGTATTTTCGTAATGCGCAGCTAAACCTCCATCTTGTGTTACAATTGTCCAGCCATCTTCTAGTTCAAAAATATCTGGTCTTTTTTCTGTAACCATTGGTTCTACTGCAATTGTCATGCCTTTTTGCAATCTAATTCCTTTGCCTTTTTTCCCATAATTTGGCACTCCTGGATCTTCATGCATTTCTCTTCCAATTCCATGTCCTTGAAATTCACGAATCACAGCATAACCGAATTTTTTTACATATTCCTCAATCGCAAAAGAAACATCGCCTATACGATTTCCTTCTCTAGCAAATTTAATTCCTTCAAAAAAAGCTTGTTTTGTTACTTCAACTAATTTTTTAGCTTCTTCAGAAACATTTCCAACCAAATGAGTTCTAGCACTATCTCCATGAAATCCATTTTTTAATACTACCAAATCAATACTTACAATATCACCATCTTGGATAATTCTCTTTTTGGTTGGTATCCCATGAATTACTTCATCATTAATGGATATGCATAATGTTGATGGAAAATCGGGCACTCCTTTTATTCCGCTTGGATAGCCTTTTTGCGCTGGAATTCCGCCTTTAGAACGAATAAATTCCTCAGCCATTTTATCCAACTCATAAGTTGATATTCCTGGTTTTATACTTTTCTCCAACATCTCATGAGTTTCAGCTGTAATTTTGCAGGCTTCCATCATTAATTCAATTTCTCGTTCAGATTTTATGCTAACCAATTTTTCTCTCCTTTATCTTTCTATTTCATTATCCTCTCCTGCTTTCATTTTAGCGATATCCGCTCCAGCTTGTTGGCTTTGTCCTTTTGCTAGTGCTATGGCTAATTGTTTTCTCGCTTCTTGTTCAATATTCCTTATTATTGCCTCAATAGCTTCATCAGCTTTCTTTTGAAAATTTGATGATTCTTGTGAAGATTGTGCCATAATTCTTTCAAATAAGTTTTGTAAACCTTTATCTAAATCCCTTTTGAAATCTTTCATAATAACACTTCTCCTTTTCCTATGAATTTTTATTCTTAAAATTAAAAACTATTTAATTTCTTTCAAAACATCTTCTGTCACATCTTTTCCAAGTCTTCCTGTTTTTTCGCTAATTTCTTCTGTACGTAAAACACCTTTTTGAGAATAAAATTCTACTAATGGCAATGTTTTTTCATCGTAAATATCCAATCTATTTTTAATAGCTTGTTCATCAGAATCGTCTTCTCTTTGTACTAATTCTTTGCCACATTTATCGCAAATTCCTTCTTGCTTTGGCGGATGCATTGTTAAATTATAAGTTGTTTTACAAGCTTGATTCGAACAAACTCTTCGATTTAAAATTCTTTCAATAATTTCATCTTTTGGACTGGTAAGATTAATAACTAAATCCACTTTTTTTCCTTTTTCGGCTAATATTTCATCTAATTTTTCAGCTTGTGCCAAATTACGTGGAAATCCATCTAATATTGCTCCTTTTTGAGCATCTGGTTCATTTAAACGTGCTACAACCATTGGTACTGTAATTTCATCTGGCACTAATTCTCCTTTTGAAATATATTGATTAGCCTCTACTCCTAATGGGGTTTCCTCTTTAATATTTTTTCTAAAAATATCTCCTGTTGAAATTTGTGGCCAGTTTAAACTTTCACTTAGCAATCCTGCAACAGTTCCTTTTCCTGTCCCTTGTGCTCCTAACATTAAAATAACCATAATTTTCCTCCTTTAAATTCATAAACAAAATAAATTGTGTTAACAAATCTTATTTATAAATTCAATTTATTAAACCGTAGGGGCGACTATTGGTCGCCCTTACAATCTATTTATTTTTCTAAAAATCCTTTATAATGTCTCATCACTAATAATGATTCTAATTGTTGGATTGTTTCTAAAGCAACACCAACTACAATTAATACTGCTGTTCCTCCAAATGATAAATTTAAATTTGAGAATCTAAGTAGCATTGGTAAAATTGCGATAAAACTTAAAAATATACTACCAACAAAAGTTAGTTTATTTAATGTACTTTTTAAATAATCCGCTGTTGGTTTACCTGCTCTGATTCCAGGAATAAATCCACCATTTTGTTTAATGTTTGTTGCAACTTCATCTGGATTGAAGGTTGCATACGTATAGAAAAATGTAAATCCTACGATTAATAAGAAATACACAATTGCATTTGCTAGCGAATAGCCCCAGCCAACACTTGATGAAGATGTTGCAATTGAGAATTTATATAAACCAGATATAAATCCTGCTCCTCCTATTTTGTCTGAAGCAAAGATTTGGATAATCATTGCTGGAAATGTCATAAAACTACTTGCAAAGATAATTGGCATAACACCTGCCATAGCAAGTTTTAACGGAATATGCGTGTTTTGACCACCATACATTTTTCTTCCTACAACTTTTTTGGCATATTGTACTGGTACACGTCTTTCAGCTTGTTGTACAAAAACAACTCCACCAATCAAAATAACCGCACCAATTAGAACAATTAATGCTGTAACAATTCCAACTGTACTAACTGCTCCTTCTGTCATAATTAAATTCCACAAAGTTACCAAGCCAGATGGTAAACCAGATACGATACCAATGAAAATAATCATGGAAATACCATTTCCGACTCCTTTATTGGTGATTTGCTCACCAAGCCACATAAGGATTGATGTACCTGCAATCAAAGATATAACAATAGTTGCTCCTGTTAAAAATCCAGGATTTTTAAAGATTCCCGAAGAACGATAGGAAATATAAATTCCCAATGCTTCTACTAAAGCTAAAATGATTGCTACAACTTTGGTATATCGATTTACCTTTTCTCTTGCTATTTCGCCACCTTCCTTCATTAATTTTTCTAATGAAGGAATAATCATTCCTAATAATTGAATTACAATAGAAGCTGTGATATATGGTGTAATTGACATTGCGAAAATTGATAAATTCGAAAAAGCACCTCCTGATATGGTGTCAATTAAACTTGTTAGTGACATGGTAGATGTATTCATTGTTTCTGCTAAAGCAAATGTATCCACGCCTGGAACTGTTATATAACATCCAAATCGAAATAATACGATTAGTAATAGAGTATATAATAATCTCTTACGTACATCTGGAGTTTTAAAAGCATTTTTTATTGTTTTAAACACCTTAAACCACCTCACACTTTCCACCAGCTGCTTCTATCTTTTCTTGGGCAGCTTTTGTAAATCTTGTTGCTTTTACCGTTAATTTTTTTTCTAATTTTCCAGTTGCCAGAATAACGATTCCATCATTTATTTTACCTATGATTTTATCTTTTAACAAAGTTTCAGCACTAACTTCATTAACAGATGATTTGTTTAACATTGTTAAAGTTACCTCTGTATAAGTTTTAGCGTTGAAATTATTAAATCCTCTTTTTGGTAATCTTCTATATAATGGTGTTTGACCTCCTTCGAAGCCTCTTCTTACACCTCCACCTGATCTTGCTTTTTGTCCTTTATGTCCTCTTCCAGATGTTTTTCCAAGACCTGAAGCCATTCCACGACCAACTCTTTTTTTGGTTTTCGTTTTAACATTTGGATGTAAATTTCCTAATTCCATGTTTTGCACCTCCTTATAAATTGATTTTATTATATTCTATAAAAAATTTTTTTGCAATACTTTTTTAAGGGTTGTATAGTATACAACCTGTTTGGTCGTATATCATATAACCTACTTGGGTTACATACTATGCAACCCCTATATCAAAAAATTTACTGTGTAAATTTCTCGAATTCTTACAAAATTTCAGAAACTTTCTTTCCTCTTTTTTTAGCAACTTCTTCCACTGTTTGCATATTTTTTAATGCTTCGATTGTAGCATAAACAACATTTCTTGGATTGGTTGTTCCTAAAACTTTTGAATTAATATCTTTATAGCCAGCTAATTCTAATACTGGTCTTACGCTACCACCAGCAATGATTCCAGAACCTTCTGTTCCTGGTTTTAGCATAACTCTAGCACTACCAAATCTTCCAATATATTCATGAGGAATGGTTGTTCCTACAATCGGTACTGTGATTAAGTTTTTCTTTGCTTCTTCGATTGCTTTTTTGATAGCATCTGGAACTTCAGCTGCTTTTCCGTTTCCAACACCAATGTGTCCTGCTTCGTCTCCAACAACAACAACTGCACTAAAACGGAATGTTCTACCACCCTTAACAACTTTAGCAACTCTGTTAATCGCAACCACTTTTTCTTTTAATTCAACTGTCTTTTCTTCTTCCATGTTTTTATTTCTCCTTTCTAATTAAAATTTCAAACCTGCCTCACGTGCTGCTTCTGCTAATTCTTTTACAACACCATGATAGATAAATCCACCTCTATCAAAAACTACATTTTCAATTTTTTTGCTAGCAGCTTTTTTGGCAATGGCTGCTCCAACTTCTTTTGCAGCTTCTTTATTGGCTTTTTTTGTTTTAATATCGGTATCCATTGTTGATACATAAACAAGTGTCTCACCTTTTGTATCATCAATGATTTGCGCAATTATGTTCTTATTCGTTCTACAAACAGCTAATCTTGGAACTTCAGTTGTTCCACTGATTTTTGTACGAACTCTTTTATGTCTTCTTTGACGTTCTGCTTTTCTGTTGATTTTTGTAATCATTTTTGTTCTCCTTTCTTTTTTTGGCATAGTAGTTTTTCTAAGGAAGCTAATTCCATAAATTTTATACCAATTTGGCATAGTAGTTCTAAGGAAGTTAACTCCGCTCCGCTACGTTAACGAAGTAATCTGTAACACTCATTCTTAGCGAACGGCTTACTTCTTACCTGCTTTACCTTCTTTACGTCTAATAACTTCATAATCATATTTAATACCTTTACCACGATATACTTCTGGTGGTCTTTTACTTCTGACAACCGCTGCTGTTTGACCAACTAATTCTTTGTCAATTCCTTTTACAATAATTTCGTTTTGGCTTGGCACATCAAACGTAATTCCTGCTGGTGCCTCCATTTCAACTGGATGTGAATATCCTAAGTTCATCAATAAATTATTTCCCTTTTTCTGAGCTCTATATCCAACACCATTAATTTCTAATTTTTTCTCAAAACCATTTAAAGTTCCTTCAATCATGTTATTGATTAAGGTTCTTGTTAAACCATGTAAACTTCTATTTTTGGGTTGATCGTCTGGTCTTACAACTGTTAAAATTTTGTCTTGAAAATTGACTTTCATGTTTTCATGAATTTCTCTTTCCAATGTTCCTTTTGGACCTTTTACTGTAATATGTTGTCCGTCAATTTTAATTTCAACATTATCTGGCACAGTAATTGGTTTATTTCCTATTCTTGACATTTTATTTCTCCTTTCTTAGATTAATACACTATTTTTATAGGTATTTTTTCAGAATTTTATTGTATTCATAATATTGGAACTTATTGCTTTACAAAAATTCCCACGTTCTGTTCTAATTTCCGTCTACTTTCTAAGCAACCTACGATTCAATTCCTCATTACCAAATATAGGCTAAAACCTCGCCGCCGATTCCTAATTCGCGGGCTTTTTTATCGGTCATGATTCCTTTAGATGTTGAGATTAAGGCGATTCCTAAACCGTTTAATACTTTAGGCAATTCATCTTTATTTGCATAAATTCTTAAACCTGGTTTACTAATTCTTCTTAATCCATCGATTACTCGATTTCCTTTTTCATCATATTTTAAGGTGATTCTTAAAACACCTTGAATTCCATCTTCAATCTCTTCAAAAGATTTGATATATCCTTCTTCCAATAAATTTTCTGCAATCGCTTTTTTCATTTTTGATGCAGGAACATCAACTGTTTTAAATTTATTGGTATTCGCATTTCTGATTCTTGTTAACATATCTGCAATTGGATCTGTTATATTCACTGATTTTCCCTCCTTTTCTAACTTTTATAGGAAACAATACTTTCGTATTGCTACTGACACTGTAACTCGCTTACGCTCGAACAGTCTCAGAACCTACCAACTTGCTTTTTTTACTCCAGGAATCTCACCTTTGTGAGCTAATTCTCTAAAACAAATACGGCAAATTCCGAATTTTCTAATATAAGCATGTGGTCTTCCACAAATTTTGCATCTGTTATATTCTCTTGTTTTATATTTTTGCTCTCTGGCACATTTCACCTTTAATGATTTTTTAGCCATCGGTTTCTCCTTTCTTTTTAGTTTCTGAATGGCATTCCCAATAAAGACAACAACTCTTTTGCTTCTTCATCTGTTTTAGCTGTTGTTACAAATATAATATCCATACCTCTTATTTTGTCGATTTTATCATATTCAATTTCTGGGAAAATTAATTGCTCCTTGATTCCCATTGAGTAATTTCCTCTACCATCAAATGAATGAGACGATACACCTCTAAAATCTCTTACTCTTGGTAATGCAACATTAAATAATTTTTGTGCAAAATCATACATTTTTCCTGCTCTTAATGTTACTTTACATCCTATTTTAGCTCCTTCTCTTAATTTGAAAGCAGCAATTGATTTTTTTGCTTTTGTGATAATTGGTTTTTGACCTGTTATAATTGTCAAATCATTCATTGCATTATCTAAAGCTTTTGGATTATCTTTGGTTTCCCCTAATCCAATGTTTATGACTATTTTTTCTAAGCTTGGAACTTCCATAATAGAAGTATAATTGAATTTTTTCATTAATGCTGGTACTACTTCATTTTTATATTGTTCTTTAAGTACTTCCATCTTTCTTAAAACTCCTCCTTTCTATTTACTTTTTAAGTTTCTCTCCGCATTTTTTACAAATACGTACTTTCTCGCCTTTTTCTTCTTGATATCCAATTTTAGTCGCCTTTCCACATTTCGCACATACTATATTGGCTTTACTGCTATCAATTGGACATTCTACTGAAATAATTCCACCTTCATCTCCTTGTTTTCTAGGTTTCACGTGTTTTTTTCGAACATTAACACCTTTTACAACAATTTTGTTTTTCTTAGGAATTACTTCTAAAACTTCACCAGTTTTGTCTTTATCGTTTCCTGATAAAATTTTAACATTATCACCTTTTTTGATTTTCAATTTATTCACCTCTAATTCTTTTTTAGATTTTTGAATTTTGTATTACTTCTTATAAAACCTCTGGAGCCAAAGATAATATTTTCAAATAATTTTTATCTCTTAACTCTCTTGCCACTGGTCCAAAAATACGTGTTCCTTTTGGTGTTCCATCTTCACGAATAATAACCGCAGCATTTTCATCAAATCTTACGTAAGAACCATCTGGACGTCTAGCACCTTTTTTTGTTCTAACAACGACAGCTTTTACTACTTCTCCTTTTTTTACAACGCCACCTGGTGTAGCAGATTTAACAGAAGCAACAATTACATCTCCTATTTCCGCATATCTTCTATAGGATCCGCCTAAACATCTGATACACATAAGTTCTCTTGCACCAGTATTATCAGCTACTTTTAATCTAGTTTGTTGTTGTACCATTTAAGGTTCCTCCTTCTTTCTTAAACTTTCTATTACAGCTTATTTTATAATTGCTTTTTCGACTATTTTTATTAGTCTCCATCTTTTATCTTTGGATAGAGGTCTTGTTTCCATAACTTCTACCTTATCTCCCACTTTGCATTCATTTGCTTCATCGTGAGCTTTTAATTTATAAGTTCTTTTGACAGTTTTCTTATAAATTGGATGTGTTACATTGTCTTCTACAGCAACTACAATGGTTTTATCCATTTTATCAGAAACAACTGTACCAATCATTGTTTTACGAAGATTTCTTTCTTCCATAGCCAGTCTATCTCCTTTCTTAATTTTCTAAAGTCTGCAATTCCGCTTTGCTTCCTTGCATAAGTGGTTCGTATGGCTTATACTTTGTCTACGATTCACTCAATTCTCTTTTTCTAAGTATTGTCTTTACTCTGGCAATTTCGCGACGAACTTCACGAATTCTCATTGGATTATCCAATCCGTTTGTTGCTAAACTAAAACGTAATTTGAATAATTCTGATTTTAATTCTGTTAGTTCTTTTTCTAGCTCAGGTGAAGACATTTCATTTAATTTTTTATTCTTCATCTAAATCACCGCCTACTTCTCTTTTTACAAACTTGGTTTTTACAGGCAATTTATGTCCTGCTAAACGTAATGCTTCTCTTGCAATTTCTTCTGAAACACCAGCTAATTCAAACATAACTCTACCTGGTTTTACAACTGCTACCCAATATTCTGGAGCACCTTTACCTTTACCCATACGAGTTCCAATTGGTTTACTGGTAATTGGTTTGTCTGGAAATACTTTTATCCAAACTTTTCCGCCTCTTTTGATATAACGTGTCATCGCAATTCTGGCAGCTTCAATTTGGTTTGATGTAATCCATCCAGCAGATGTAGCTTGAATTCCGAATTCTCCTTCATTTACAACATTACCACGTGTTGCTTTTCCTCTATTTCTACCTTTTTGCATTTTTCTAAATTTTGTTTTTTTAGGCATTAATGGCATTAGTTTCTACCTCCTTCTTGTGCATCTTTTTTGCTTGGCAGAATTTCACCTTTATAAATCCAAACTTTAACACCAATTTTTCCATAAGTCGTATCTGCTTCTGCAAATCCATAATCAATATCAGCTCTTAAAGTTTGTAATGGAATAGTTCCATCTTTATAAAATTCAGTTCTTGCCATATCAGCTCCACCTAATCTTCCTGATACTGCAGTTTTAATACCTAAAGCACCAGCTTTCATAGATTTTTGCATACATTGTTTCATGGCTCTTCTGAACGAAATTCTTCTTTCTAATTGACCTGCTATATTTTCTGCAACTAATTGTGCATCTGTATCAATATTTTTTACTTCAACAATGTTTAAATTAACTTGTTTGTTAATCATTTTTTCTAACTCATTTTTTAGAGCTTCTGAAAGATTTCCACCTTTTCCAATTACCAAACCTGGTTTTGCTGTGTAAACATTAATTCTTACACATTTGGCAGTTCTTTCAATTTCGATTTTTGAAATTCCACTAATATATAATTTTTTCTTTATATATTTACGGATGTTATAATCCTCTACTAAGTAGTCACTATAATCTTTCGCATTTGCATACCACTTTGAGTCCCAATCTCTAATTATACCAACTCTTATTCCATTTGGATGAACTTTTTGTCCCATGTTCTTGTAATCTCCTTTCTTTATTTTGTCATTTCTCTTAACACAATTGTTATATGACTTGTTCTTTTTCTAATTCTTACAGCAGAACCTTTTGCAGCAGGTCTTATTCTTTTTAAAGTAGGACCTTGATTTGCATAGATTTCGCTAACAACTAAATTACTTCTATTCATAAAATGATTATTTTCAGCATTTGCAATTGCTGAATTAAGAAGTTTTTCCAATATTTCACTAGATGCTTTTGGTGCAAACTTTAAGATACTTAACGCTTCTTGAACGTCTTTGCCTCTGATTAAATCCGCTACAATTTTTACTTTTCTACTCGAAATTCTAGCATATTTTAAAGTTGCTTTTGCTTCGATTACATCAGTTTCTATTGCTTTTTCTTCCACGGTTTATACCTCCTCTTCGATTTTTTTAGAATATCATTCTATTTCGTTTTTTTGTCTCCGCTATGCCCTTTAAAAGTTCTTGTTGGAGCAAATTCTCCTAATTTATGTCCAATCATTTCTTCAGAAATATAAATAGGAACATGTTTTCTACCATCATGAACAGCAATTGTGTGCCCTATCATTTGTGGATATATGGTAGAAGCTCTTGACCATGTTTTTAATACTTCTTTTTTCCCAGATTCATTCATAGCTTCTATTCTCTTTAATAATCTTTCATCTACAAAAGGTGCTTTTTGTTTTCTCTCTTTCTTTTCCACGGTTGGCATTACTTTTTCCTCCTTTCAGCTTACTTTCTTCTCTTAACAATAAATTTATTTGATTGTTTTTTCTTATTTCTTGTCTTATATCCTAATGCTGGTTTACCCCAAGGAGTTAATGGTCCTGGTCTACCAACTGGTGCTCTACCTTCACCACCACCATGAGGGTGATCACATGGGTTCATAACAGAACCTCTAACGGTTGGACGAATTCCCATATGTCTTTTTCTTCCAGCTTTTCCTAATTTAATGTTTTCATGATCGCTATTTCCAATTGTACCAATTGTTGCTCTACATCTAACACTAATTAATCTCATTTCGCCTGATGGAAGTCTTACGTGTGCATATGCCCCTTCTTTTGCCATTAATTGAGCATCTTGCCCAGCAGAACGAACCAATTTTCCACCTTGACCTGGATTTAATTCAATATTGTGAATCATTGTACCAACTGGAATGCTTGCTATTGGCATAGCATTTCCTGGTTTAATATCTACGTTTGTTCCAGATATTACTTTGTCACCATCGGTTATTTTTTCTGGTGCTAAGATGTAACTTTTGGTTCCATCTTCATATTGAATTAAGGCAATATTTGCGCTTCTGTTTGGATCGTATTCAATTCCAATAACAGTTGCAAACACGTCATCTTTCTTTCTTTTAAAATCAATTATTCTGTATTTTTGTCTGTTTCCACCACCTTGATGTCTTACTGTAATTCTACCATATGAGTTTCTACCAGCATTTTTTTTCTTTTTTGCTAATAAAGATTTTTCTGGTGTTTTTTTCGTGATTTCTTCAAATGTTGAAGTGGTCATGTTTCTTCTTGATGGTGTATACGGTCTATAATGTTTAATTCCCATTTTTCTTTTCTCCTTTTAAATTAATTTATTTTCCCATTTGAAAGAATTACAATCAGTTATTGTCAGATTATTTCATAGTATGTTACATCCATGTAAATTCTCCTCCCCCTGCCCCTCCCTTTCTCCTTATGTA
>OFHM01000025.1_pt1 | contig 143915 bp, 101 predicted proteins | sample 1521311 | NCBI WGS metagenome assembly OFHM01 (sample SAMEA3504083, study PRJEB24116) | mouse gut metagenome | biome: mouse gut; feature: mouse-associated habitat; material: faeces | place: Denmark | collected 2011 | reverse complement strand
ACTCCAAAAATGCGCCTAAAGTTGTTTGCAATACAGAAGCATTAAGGGAATAAGTGACGGACATACCCGTCCGTTCGCTTGTCACTAACCCTGCTTCTTTCAAAATATCAAGGTGTTTTGATATGGCAGGCTTTGAAATCATAAAGTTTTCAGAAATTTCCTTGGCAGTCATATCACCATTTGCGAGCAGCTTTAGAATCTGTCGTCTGGTATCATCAGATAGAGCTTTGAATACAGTAGCCATCTAAGCAAATCTCCTTTCCACATAATACTGTATTCATTTTTTCCTGTGTGCAAATTGATGGTAAATCAAATACGGAACAGGTGTAAGCAGCAGTAGAAAATACTTACTTGCATACCAGCCTGCTTCTCCATTCACATCAAAATGGAAAGGTATCTTGTCTGGAAGGAAAAATGTTGTCACAAACAATATGACAAAAGTTCCAATCAATAATACCGCAGAGATCATTTTCTTTTTACTCATAGCTTCTTCCTCCTTTGATTGATAGACATATTTTGAAAGATTACTCTTGATGAGACGCAATTCCTTTACATACAAGTAAAATTATAATACATACACTGCACAATAGAAAGCTTATAATGCCTCTGGCAGCGAATCCGTTCTGAAGCATTTTTGATACCGCAAAGAAATACCCTATTGAAATTGCAATACAAAGCAAAATAGACAGAACCACATTAACATTTTGCTTGATTGCTTCTGTTTCATTTGTCCATTCCAATTTTGGACGTTTCATGTCGATAAATACTCCGATCAAGTTCCACAACGCTGCAAATAGTATGCCAACGAAAGAGATTACTCCAATCTGGATAAAACCATAGTTAAAATAAACCTTGAATATTAAGCAATTTATGATAATCCCCATAATAGAGATACTTGCAGAAAACAGGGCTTTCACAAACGCTTGCTGCTTTAATGAATACGGAATGATCTTCATTATCCAAAAACTTGCCCCCTCTCTGGAAAAACTGCTTGAGGCCACTACATTGATTGCGGATGTAAGTACAATTACCGCAAGCGCAAACAGTACCGCATAAAAGGAAAATTCCGGGGCTGATACCAAGGCTCTTATTTGTTCTATACTCTCTGCGGTTGCACTGATCCGAAAAGACAGCGGCAATAAAAAGGGGGTAATAAAAATCCCAAACAATCCGTTTATGACATACACCGGATTACGGAAAAAAGTTTGAAACTCTTTCTTAAAATAGCTTCTCAGCTTTGACGACGAGTTGTATTTCATCGCCTTTAAGCGAATCCGTCCCTCTTTATCATAGATGGCATATTTCTTTCCGATCACAAGATTACTCAAATAGTAGTATCCGCCGATAAACACAGCAGCAAGTATGATGCAGAATAGCTTTAATCCGGGATGAAAACGGATATACGAATTATAGAACGGGAATGGTACAATAAGATTATTAACCCAGTTCAATAAGTCTCGTTCTGCGCCTATTTGCCCATTTGATAATAGAACGCCGACCACGCCGCCTGCAAAATACACTATGATTCCTGTGACTACCAGCATTGTCCTCATGCGTTTAAGAAGCATGGCAATTTTCAAGCATATTGTCACAAGAACCGCCAAAGGGAACGCAACAATATGAGGGAGTATCGCTGCCGCAGAGATATATGTAATTATCGGAGAAATATCTCCCATGTATTGCGTTTGGATTATACACACAGGAAGCAGCAGTAAAATTTCAATCGCATAGCAAAACAGGATTACTGCAATGTACTTACTTGTAAAAATGTCGCATGGCCTTACTGGAAATAGCAGCAAGTGTTCTATATCCCTTGAAAAGCAAAAAATGTTTATCAGTAGGAAGGCGCTCACGATCGAGAGTACCATCGCCACTGCAAACAGTGCAAGCCGACAAAACAAAGTTCCCAACTCCAGCTCGGAAAGTCCATCATAAAGCCGACCAAGCATTTGAAAATAGTAGTAATAGAATACACCGATAATGCTTAAAACAAAGCAAGTCAGCACAATAAAATAGGGATCAGGGCGTTCTTTTAACTTATACCGAAAATTCAAAAAGCTGAAATTAATCTTACTTATTGTTTTGCTTAATTGAAAAATCTTGATCCATCGGTACATCATTAACCACCTCCAAATAAATATTCTCCAGAGAAATATAGGAAGGATTATCTCGAAGCTCGATTGTTTTCTTAATCGTTCCAGCTTGCATGATGACAATTTTATCACACAAATTCTCACAAATTTCCAATATGTGAGATGAAAATAGAACAGATTTTCCGTAGGCCGCTCTGGATTTAATCAATTCCTTTAAGACCTGAACAGCTTCTACATCCAGTCCTGTCATTGGCTCATCTAACACCCAAAGCAGGGGATCATTAACCAGAGACGCTATAATAGCTATTTTTTGCTTTGTCCCATGAGATAATTTTTTAATAGGGCTATTCAGATATTTTTCAACCTGAAACGCTTCTATCAGCGGCGTATATATTTCAACTCTTGTTTCAGAAGGTACTTCGTACATATCCGCTATAAAATTCAAATATTCCTTTCCCGTAAGATTGTTGTATATATCGTGGCTGTCAGAAACATAGTTAATTTGTTTCCTGTATTGCATGGGATGTAGATACAGCGAATAGTTACCAAGGCAGATAGAGCCTTTTTCAAGCGGTAGTAAGCCCAAAATCAGCTTTAAGGTTGTAGTTTTCCCAACTCCGTTTTTCCCTAACAGGCCAATGATTTCTCCATCTGACACGGAAAAAGTAAGGTCAGTCAGCACAGGTACATGAGATTGATAATGAAAAGACAGACCGGACACTTCTAACAAAAAGAACACCCCCCCCTTCATAGCTTTTAACCTTTTGGTTAATTGGTTATTTACAATATAGCACTCGATCTGAGAAATGTCAATACAAAAAGCATCTTCTGGCTGTGAAATTATTTGAAGTATATATGACAAGAGGCTATTCATACAGTAATGCAAATGCGAAAATTTAAGGTTGCAGCAGAGAATGCCGCAACCCAGACTGTCAAAGAACCCCTGTTATGCAACAGCACGACAGAGGTTCTTTTTTAAAATAGTGTTGCTAATTATGACATAAAGAAGAATAATCTGCTCGCCGTACCCCAAAAAAGGAGTACCGGATTTCATCACAATAATGAAGTGCGCGGGTTGTGATACCAGTTGACTTAGCAACTTCATGGACTGCCATAGGCTATTTATTCATTCCAAAAATCCTCCGTTGCATCTAAAATTTCTTTTGCCGAAAATAATGTCGCTTCAACAATATGTTTACCCGTCTTTTTAAGATAATGCTTTACCAAATGATAGCCACAAGCATATCCGGCACAATAAGGCAAACCAACTTGCGGATAGTTTTGTAATGCTGCCATCTCATCACCATAAAGATAAGCATTAAGATTTTCCAACCCTTGAACATTTAAGCCCTCACGAATGATAGGTTTAATGTATTCGTTTAAGGTTTTTATATCTGTCTTTGTTACCCAAGGACCTGCTTTATGTTCCCCATATAAAAATGTAGCAAAATTTTCAGCCAATCCCTCACTAATCATCATCTCTCCAAGTGTAATGTCATTTTTCCATTTAGCAAATTGAAAACGTACATTGTGATTTGTTTCATGTGCCAACGCCACCGGAAGATGTTCTAAGGTATATTCATTTGGAGTTAGCCAAGAAAAAATATATCCCGGAATACCGCCATCACCGCAATAGCCCTCGTTTAGCATAATGTAAGGACTTTCACAATTTGCAAGCAAAATTGTAAACAGATACTCTTTAACAGGTAGTTCAATCCCATGTTCAACAAAACAGTTCAGTGACCGTTTGATTGATAATTCACATTCTTTCCAAAGTATATCGTTAGAAATAAGGGCAATATTATGTTTTTGTGTTTCGTCTACTTTAGTTGGGGCAATATGTCCAAGCATATCGCTCGCCATTATTACATCATATCCATTAGAGGTCGCTGCTTTCATAGGGACACCATAGCACGCCCACTTTCTTTCAAATGGCATCATCAACTCGTATCGGTAAATGTCATTCTTTTTATCCAGAGGTGCTTCCACAATTTTTGAGTAAACACGATCTGAACGTATAGCAGTTATTTTCATATAATTTTCTCCTTTCCTGTTTTCATACATTATAAACTATGACGCAGCGTTAAAGTCAAGAGTTTGACAAATCAAAACAGCAATATAACGCTCACTATATTATAGGAATTATTTTGGCTGACTCTGCCATAGTAAATCACTCCTCTTGTTGTGGATTTGTTACGCATACCATGGCACAGTAGGGAAAGCAGCGATTTAGAACTCTGACGGGCGTATCTCTTTCCTGCTTCTTATGGCGGCTTATATCTGTCCGTCGAGTTAGGGCGTCCAATGGGTGTCAAAACAGATTTTTATACCGCAGCCAAAGGAACGGGCGAAGCCGCAAAAACATAGTGTTTCTGCGGCTTCGCGGCGTTTCTGATATTCCTTTTTACATTGTGGTGAGCAGATTATTCTACTCTTTATTATATAAGGCATTCAACATATTTTTAACTTTTATAAAGGCCGGTTTGGGTTGGAAGGCCCCGTCAAACAATCGGGAGTTGGTGGTATCGCCCTCCCGGTAGTGATCAATCAGGCCGAAGAAGGTCACATTGGTGATATTGGCATTGCCGCCTCCTTCCGTGTCCAGCTTCGCCAGAGACATAAAGATGGAGCCATAGCGCTGCCCCTGCTTTTCAAAACTCTTCTCATCCTCTTTGACAACCCCTACGGACAATTCGGTGATATGGATTTCCAGTTCCAGTTCTCCAAACTTGCGTATCGTGGTTTCCAATGTACCGATGGTGGGATAATCCACGCCCCAGTATCCCTGCATACCGATGCCGTCGATCAGACCCTTTTCCTTCAGAGAGGCGCAGAGCGCATAGATGGCGTCCCGCTTCGGAATCTGGAAGGTATTAAAATCGTTATAAAACAGCTTTACGTCTTCCGCGGCATACTTCCGGGCATATGTGAAAGCCATCTCCACATAGTCCTCGCCGATGGTTTCATACCAGGGGTTGGGTGTTCCGTCGTTCTCCGTGCGGCACAGGAAATAGCTGTCCGGATCCCCCCTGTCCGGGTCCACGGCTTCGTTCACCACATCCCAGCAGTACACCACGCCGGGATATTCGTCCTGCACATGGGTCATCAACTGGGCAATATAACTCTCCATGCGCATAAGCATGGTTTCCTTGTCCACATACGGCTCATTTTCCTCATACCCCTCCCGGAAGAACCATTCCGGCGCCTGGGTATGCCAGACCAGCGTATGGCCCCGCATCCTCATGCCGTTGGCCTGACACCACTCCAGCGTGGGGTCGATGGCGGCAAAGGACAGAACCGGGCTGCCGTCCCCCTCCTCCACGCTTTTTTGAGAACCCTGCTGGTCCAGTATGTAAGCGCTCTTCATCAGATTGGACATGGTGCAGCTATTGAAATGCCTCTTTGCCACCGCCATATACTCCGGCATGTTCAGCGTCTGATTCTCCAAGGTGCTGCCATTGATGCCCACGCCCAGAGTGAAATAATCGCTGCAGAGATCTTTCAGCGCAGGTTCCGTCAAAGCGGCGGTCAGATCATAGGGACTGTCTCCGAACTCGCTCAGCACCTGCTGCCAGTAGAGATCTTCTTCCGACAATTCCTCTTTCGGATTGGTCTCTCCGGCAACATTTTCTCCGGCGGCGCTTTCCCCGGATGCCCCCTCCTGGTCTTCGGGATTCCGGGAGGCGGACTGGTTCTCCGATTCCGAACTCTGCTGCCCGGATAGGCTGCTTCCCCCCTCCGGTCCTGCGCCGCATCCGGCCCCGGACAACGCCAGACATAGCCCCAGCGTTGCCAGACCCAGCTGTCTCATTGTACATTTTCTTATCATAAAGGTACCTCCCTTTCCCCGATTCGCCTGTTGGGCACTGCCCGCTACTGTACCAGAATAGCAGAGCCATGTTACGGTTTCTCCTCAATTTTTGCTAATCTGTTATCATTTTTTGCGAAGGCTCCAAATCAAGGCCCAGGGCTTTACCTCTTTGTATAAATAAAGGTCACTGCGCATGTCCGGACTGCAGAATCACTCCGCTGTAAGGAGCCAAAGTGATGCTTCCGTCCTTCTGCCCGTATTCGCCTATCGCAGCCAAAACCTGATTTTCGCCGTTTTCCGGCGTGTAGGAATTGGACTGTCGGGACAGGTTCACCAGCACCAGACGCCCATCACCGCTTTCCCCGTCATAGCGGTAAAAGGCGAATACCGGGGATTCGGTGGCGACATACCGGGTCAGATAATCCATGGGCAGATACGATTTCTTCGCGTCCAGCAGTTCGGTGAAAAAATCGGTCAAATTTTCCCCCTCCAGCCCGTAGGCCGCCGGATCCTCATCCCCCTGATAGATATACAGCACGCCGTCGATCCATCCCAGGATCATCCACAGAGCCTTTGCTTTCTCCACACCGTACAAAGACTGCGCCCGCCGGGCATCAAAGGTCCAGGTCACCGTATCATGGTTGCCCAGAAACCGAAGTTTTTTCTGACCGGCCACGGAAGTTTTCTGCTCCGCCTGCAGAAAATGAGCAAGACGGCTTACATACTGGCTTTCTGTCAAATCACTCTGGTTCATATTGTACAGACAGCGGTACAGGGGCATGTCGTAAAACACGTCCGTATACTGTGCATACGCCGGACTGGGATGAAAATTTTCCGGTAAAAGAAGCGGCTCCTTCCCGCCGGCCCAGAAGCCTTCCCGCAGCGCTTTCACCACATTCAATCCTGCTGCCAGGCCGGAAGCGCTGGCCCGAAACCCTGCGGCGGATGACCAGTTGGAAAGGCCGCCCATGGAGCAGTCAATCCGGGCTCCGTCCAGGCTGATTTCCTCCGCATAGTATTTTGCCAGTTCCACATTGTAAGTATAATAATCAGGATGGTTATAATCCATGGAGACACATTCCCATTCGATCTGATTATTTCCCTGCCGGTCCTTGCTCACCCAGTCATCATGCTCCCTGGCAAAAGGATAGACCGGCCGGGGGCCATGGGGTACAAAGTCAAACAAAACCTTTAAGCCCCGGGCATGGGCCTCCTGAATAAAGCTGCGGGCCTGCTCCAGGCCTCCATAGCGCTGGTCGATAATCCCCTGGTCAATGGGCTCGTACACATTATCGCCGGTATGCTGAAACACAGGAAGCAGCCATATGGCGGAAAACCCCATCTCCGAAACGGAGGAAAGGCTGTCCGCATATTCCCCCAGCGTAAGCCGGTTCCAATATCCTGTGTCCATGGTGCCGTAGGGATGGGCCGAATAAACGCCCCAGAGATCTTCCCCGGCAGGAAGATCCCGGGGAACATGATATCCCAACTCTGCCCAGAAATCCGAAACCGCCAGATAAGGATCCTGGCCCTCCTTGAGCAGCGGCAGGTACAAAGTCCCCACCTCCATGGACTTTTCACTGTTTATGACCCCCTCCACAGCGGACAGAAAGGCCGCGCAGGGCAGTTCGTCCGCGTCGGAATAGCATCCGGCGGTCCATTTTTCCGTCTCGTTCACAAATAGAAGATTGGTGGTCCGGCTGCCGTCCGTAAACTGTATTACCGGAGATGCATAATCCGCCGGCACCGCCTTGTACCGGGTCTGCCGGGCAAAGGGAATCCTCCCTTCCGGCGTGCTTCCCGGATATTCAAAGGTAGTGTCCGCCAGATCATAACCCGATACGCCCTGGATTAAAAAGGCGACCCCGTTTACACACACATCCTCCCCGGAAGCGGCGGATAAAGTGACGGAAAGAGCCAGTGCATGGTCCAGGATTTGATACTTATATAAAAAAGTATAAATGTCCCGGGAAACCGATACCTCAAATCCCTCCTGGGTTCGCTTCACACTCTCCAGCGTAAACTCCGGAAGTTCCTTCATTTTGGGCCAGAGCAGAGGAAGTTCCCAGGTAGAGAGGGATGAAAAATCCGTATACCCCAGCTGCCGGAACACATAAGCGCCATTCAGACCCGCATCCACCGTCACGGCTTTCAGCTGGATGGAATCGCTGCCGGAGGAGAATTCTTTCAGCATACCGGTCCGTTCATCCAGCACCACCCGGATCCCTTCTTCCTCCAGAATCAGATTCCCGTCTCTGCGGGTAAAATCTCCCTGTCCGGAACAGCCCGTCTGCAGAAAAAGTATCACAAAAAGTATTGCCACGAAGCATATTTTCCAATTCATAGGCACCTCACGATTTGATACCCATAGGCCGGAATCCGGCCCAAGGTCACGGTATCTTCCGCCCCTTGTCCATTCTCCGCGCTGGCCGCCAAAAGCCGAACCTGCCGACCGGCGAAGTCATATTCCTGCCGGTTCTGGGAAAGATTGATCAGCACCATTACTTCGCCCTCACGGACAAATGCCATTAGCGGCGAATTCGTGTGCAGCCATTCCGTGCTGTTTCCCTTCGGAATAAAGGCTTTTCTGTGACCAAAGAGCAGGGTAAAATACGCCGTCAGATTTTCTCCCTTTCCGCCGTACAGGGAAGGATCCTCGTCCCCTTGATAGATCATGGGTACTCCGTCCATCAGAGCGATCAGAGCAAACAATGCCCGGGCCGCCCCGGCTCCGTAACAATCAACCGCCCGGGCCGACTGCCATACCCAGGAAACCGTATCGTGGTTGCCCAGAAAACGCATTTTATGATAATTCGGAGGGGTGATCCAGGCCTCTCTCTCCAGAAAATCCGTAAGCAGCGCCGCATATTGTGCCGGATCCGATGAAAGCAGCGGCTGCAGATCCACAAAGGCCCGGTACAGATTCATGCCGTAAAACAAATCGGTACAGTGATAGTAATTGGGCAGCGGATTAAAGTTTTCCGGCAGAATAAAGGACTTTTTTCCTCCCCGCAGGAATCCGCTGCGAATGGCCTCGGTGATATGCACACCGGCCAAAACGCTGTTTCCGCTGGGCCGGTTATCCCTGTAGGGACGCCAGTTGGAAAGACCTCCCATGGCACAGTCAATCCTTGCCCCGTCCACACCGAAGCGCTTTACATGATCGTGAACCAGCCGGGTCGTATATTCCTGATAACCCGGATGATTATAGTCCATGGACACACATTCCCATTCATCCTGAAGAGAACCGTCCCTGCGCTTCGCCGGCCATTCCGGATTATCCTTGGCCACCGGGAATTCCGGGGCCGGGCCGTGGGGTACATAATCAAACAATACGGTCATACCCAGTTCATGGGCCTTATGGCAGAAATATTTACATCCCTCCTCGCCGCCGTAGCGCGGGTCGATCACCGACTGATCGTTGGAGTGGTACACCCCCTCTTCATTATGTTCAAAAACCGGCAGCAGCCACACATGGTCCACACCCATTTTTTTCAGCGTCGGAAGATAATCCGCATATTCAAACAGATCCGTCTTCAGCGGAAAACCGGCATCCATGGTTCCTGATGGATGGCAGGAATACATAACGCCCTCATGGATCCCGCCGGTACAGGGCGTATACCCCAGCCGCGCCGTCAAATCCCGAATCTGAAGATACGGATTTTGGGTGCCGGCCTCACAGGGCATCAGATACAGCGTCCCCACCTCACAGACGCTCTCCGGAGCCAGGTCCATCTCCAGCCCTGCGTCATACACATATCTGGTGCAGGTCTCATCCCGGTAAACCCCGCAGCCCCATTTTTCTATATCATCAATAAACAGCAAGTTAAAGTCCCCGCCGGGAAGCGCCGTATGCACGGCAAAATTGATCAGTCCCGTCTGCACCGCCTCCAGAGGCTTCAACTCGGCGGCATGGCAATGCTGTATGGGCGTATTGGCCGGAAAATCAAACACCACGTCCTCCACTTGGTTAAGACCCAGCACAAAGGCACAGGTATTCAGATACAGAGGACTGCTGGTCAGGTTGGCAATTTCAAGCCTTACCTTAAGAGCCTCCCCCTCCAGTTCATAATACAGCTTAACCCGGGCCTTCTCCAAATGAAAATCCGCCGTAAAGGACTTCTCGTCATAAGTATACTCGGCGGGAATCAGATCAAATTCTGCGCCGGTGGGCACAATCCCCGGCAGATTCCAAGTGCGGAACTCCAGCATGGACTGGTATTCCAACAGCCCCACCGCCATTTTTTCGTCGCATCCGAAATCAAATCCCAGTCCGTCAAATCCTAGCGTCAGCCCTCCCCGGCTAATCTCCCGGAGTTGGCCCTTATTTTCATCAAAGCTGCAAGTCATGTACTCATTTTTTAATGTAATCATTTCTATACCCCCGCGCCCGCTGGTGTTTACAAACCCTCTTGGGCAATTAATCCGTATTTTTAAGTAACCGGCAATTCTATCGTTTGGGTAAACGATTTCATTTATTGTATATCAAGGATAACATGGCCTGTGGGGAAAGTCAAGAAAAACCAACAGATCGCTGAACCCTTACAGAAATTTTTATCCCTTCTTGGGAATAGCAGATTGAAAACAGATTGTTCTCGGAAAAACAGATTGACAGGTCCCCCAAAAAAGGATACAATCAATTCGGGTAAACGATTTCTCAAAGGAGGTACTTTTATGATTACTGTTGCTTATGTGGGTTTTGGAGTCAGCGTCCGGGAATATCATATTCCCTATGTGGAAAACAGGGAGGATGTGCGGGTAAAATATGTCTACCGCCGTCAGGAAGATATTCCGCAGTTTGCCGAATATGAACCCTTTTACCCGGAAATCATTTTCACCACGGATTTTAATGAGGTCCTGCAGGATGACGCGGTGGATCTGGTAGTGGTGGCCGCTCCCGACCAATTTCATGTGTCCTATGCAAAGGAAATTTTGAATGCCGGAAAGCACGCTCTGATTGAGAAGCCCTTTGCACCCACGGCCGAAGAAGCCAGACAGGTTTTTGCTCTGGCAAAGGAAAAGGGACTGGTGTGCATGCCCAATCAGAACCGACGCTTCGACGCGGATTTCCTGGCTGTGAAGGAAGTCCTGGAATCAGGAAAGCTGGGGCAGCCCGTGCGTCTGGAAAGCCATTATGATTATTTTAAGACCAATGGCTGGTACGATCATCTGGGCACTCTGTATAATCTGGGCGTACATACGGTGGATCAGATCATAAGTCTTTGGGGAATGCCGGATCAGGTGCGGCTGGATGTCCGCAGCATTCATCATCCCGGCGTGGGCGACGACTATTATGATCTTGAATTTTTGTACGGCAACGCCAAGGCTTCGGTGAACACCAGCATGTGTGTGCTGATCGATTATCCGCGCTTTACGCTGCACGGCACGAAAGGCAGCTTTACACTGCCTCCCGTAATCCACAACTCCGGTAAAAAGAAAGTGACGGGCAGACATCAAATCAACACACAGCCTGCGCCGGAAGACCGCTGGGGAACTCTGCTCTACATAAATGAAGCCGGTGAAAAAATCACGGAAAAGGTTCCCGTGGGATGCGCCCATTATGAAAGGATCTATGACAGCATGATCGACGCCATTTCGGGAAACGGGGAGAAATGTGTGAAGGACGAAGAGGTGATCCGGGTTCTGGAGATTCTTGAGGAAGCCACGAAGGTTGCCCAATCCCATGAAAAAATATAGACTGTCCTGATAGGACTGGGGAGGTACTGCGATGAAAAAAATCAAGCTGGGAACCATTGGTTCCGGTGTGATCGTACATTCTATCCTGGATCATGTGAAAAATACGGAGGGCATATATCTCGCCGCCGTATATTCCAGGACGGAAGAAAAGGGAAGGGAACTTGCGGCCCAATACGGCTGCAGCCGTGTTTATACAGACATGGACGCCTTTCTGGGCGCCGATGAAATCAACACGGTCTATATTGCCACTCCCAATCTTTTACATTATGAACAGGCCAAAAAGGCCCTTCTGGCCGGGAAACATGTAATATTGGAAAAGCCTTTCTGCACCAGGGCAAGCCATGCAGAAGAACTGATCCGTCTGGCAAAGGAAAAACATCTGTTTCTTGTGGAAGCCGCTCCTACCACGTTTCTCCCGAATTACCACATTCTGAAACGCGAACTTCCCAAGGTGGGCAGAGTAAAGCTGGTGCTGTCCAATTACAGCCAATATTCCAGCCGTTATGACGCCGTTCTGAAAGGCGAGACGCCCAATATCTTTAATCCCAAGTACGCAGGGGGCTGCCTTATGGATATTAATTTCTACAATGTTTATCTCAATGCGGCATTGTTTGGCAAGCCTGAAAAAGCTGTATATTATCCGAATCGTTACGGGGAACTGGCTGACACCTCCGGCGTGATGCTGATGCAATATGAGAACTTTGTATCCACCAACGCCGGAGCAAAGGATACCTGGGGCGTAAATTCCTTTCAGATCGAAGGCGAACAGGGATATATCTATATACAGGACGGCTCCAACGGCCTGGCCCAGGTGCGGGTGGTGACAAAAGGAGACGACCGCATCTACAACGAACAGGTGAATCCTGACCGCTGGTATTATGAAGTGCGGGAATTGACGAGGCTGATGCTGACGGAAGATTATGAATCCGTTTATGCCCGGCTGGACATTACGCTGACGGTCACACAGATCATAGAAGAGGCACGCAGGGATGCGGGGATTCTGTTTCCCGGGGATTAAGCTGTTTCCCCTTAAGTACTGCCTGTTATAAGTAAAGAGGAGGCTGCCGCACAATCAGAGCACTATTGCGCGGCAGCCTCCCCTTTCCGTTCCAGCCGAAATTATGCTTTCTGCCACTTTCCTCCCAGATACCGCCGAAGACTCAGCAGCCCCGTAATCATCCAGGTCAATCCGCTGCATAAAAAACAGCCCCACATCCCTATGGCGGGAATCCGCGTCAGCGGCGCGGCCAGGCCGATTCTGCAGCACAATTCCACTATGCCGTTCATCCCGGAATACACCTTGTCCCCCGCGCCGTTCAAGATTCCTCTCACCACATAGATCAGTCCCAGAAAAATGTAGAAAAAGCTGGTAATCCTCAGGGCGTTCATGCCAATTTCTATCACATCCCCGTCTTTCACAAAAACGGATAAAATATTACGGCCGAAAAATTGCATCACCAGAAGCATAAGCAGGCTGACACCCCCGATAAACACAAGCCCTGTCCGAAAGCCCCGGCTCACCCGCTCCTTCTTGCCGGCCCCCATATTCTGCCCGGTAAAGGCGGACAGCGCACTGCTCAAGGAATTGTAGGGCTGCATTACCAACTGTTCGATCTTGGCCACGGCTGTATTGGCTGTGACCACCTTTTCCCCGAATCCGTTGACCACCGCCTGCAGAACCATACAGGACAACGCAATCAGTGCGTTCTGCGCGGCAATGGGAAGCCCCAGTCTCATACACTGTCCGATCAGCTCCCGGTCCGGGACAAGTGCCTGCCGATCAAAGCGGAAGCAGGGGATTCTTCTGTAAGCGCAGAGAAAACTTACCACCGCCGCCAGCAGCTGAGCCGCCACTGTGGCGGCGCCTGCCACGCCGGCCACCCCCATCCGAAATCCCAATACCAGAATCAAATCCAGCACCCCATTACAGACGCAGGCAGCTACCAGAATCGCCAGCGGTGTGGACGTATCCCCAAAAGCCCTCATGATGGAAGAAAACCCGTTATACATAATGCCGGCAATGCTCCCCAGAGCCGTCAGCCGTAGATAGGTGACCCCGTAGGACATCACTCCCGGCGGCGTATCCATAAGACCCAGAATATATTCCGCCCCCAAAAAACCAGTCAGGGTGATAAGCATGGCCGCCCCCGTCAGCACATAAAAGCTGTTGTAGATAGCCTTGGTCAGCCGCTCCCGCTCCCCGGCTCCAAACAGCATGGCTATCTGAATGCCCACCCCGGCAGACATTCCATAGCCGATGGAAAAAATCAGATAATTGATGGAACCTGTACAGCCGATTCCTCCCAGTTCATTGCTTCCCACAAATCTTCCCACCACAATGGAATCCACCAGGTTATAGAACTGCTGAAAAACATTCCCCGCCAGCAGCGGAATCGTAAACCGCAGCAATAGAGAGGCAGCCCTTCCCTCTGTCATATCCATCGTTCCGTTTTGAATCCGCGCTTTCTTTGTATGCATGTCTATCCCTCTCCGGCCGGAAACAGCCTTATTAATAGAGCGTCCGGGAGGCGATTTCTCTCTGCACATCCGGCGCCAATGTCACAAACCTGGCCGAAAAGCCTCCAACACGTACCAAAAGATGCCCATAATCCTGGGGTCTTTCCATGGCTTTCACCAGATCCTCCCGGCCCAGTACATTGATCATGGCCTGCTGTCCCCCATTGGCAAAATAAGTCCGCAGCAGCTGTTCCAGAATCTTTCTGTTTTCCCCGAACAACTCTCTGGAAAAGGTCATATTCTGCACTGCTCCCGCATGGATATCCGTGCGCAGCTTCACGAGGGAATTCAGCATGGCCGTGGCTCCGTTTCGATCCGTTCCTCCCGCCGGGTTATTGGCGTTTGCCATGGGTTCTCCGGATCGTCTGCCGTCCGCGGAAGCCGCCGTGAATCTTCCCAACACTGTATTTGCCTCATTATTGATGATTACCACCATATAAGAATGCATATTTGTAAGCCTTTTTCTTTCCCGCACGGCAGTACAGACAAATGCATGCAGATCCCTGGCCATCTGGTCCACGCCTTCCAGATCGTTGCCGTATTTCTCTGCCTCCAGCAGAATCTTTCTCTCCTTTTCATATCCCTGAAAATCAGCCCGAAGCGCCTCCATCAGCCTTTCTGCCGACATCCGTTTCCGGTCATATACCACATCCTTAATGGCATAGAGACTGTTGGCCGTATTGATATTTCCATAGGTTTCCAGGGTTCCGCCCAGGTATCTCACGCCGCCTCCGCAGATGCCCTTTCCCCTCTCCAGGCAGTCGTCCATCAGCATACTGATAAACAAAAATGCCCCCGCCTCATTGCAGATATCGTATTCCATCTGCTCCTGTCGGGCCAGCACGTCAAAATAACGGCAGAGCTGCTTTTTATATGCGCCGTAAAAATCTTCAAAGGTCTCAAAATCTGCCAGGCTTCCCAGCTTCAGACCCAGAGGCTTATCCTCCCATATATCCTGTCCGTCAAAAATGGTGACCTCCAGCGCTTTCAGCAGATTGATTATGCCGTTGGGAGAGCCCAGGCTTTTCCTGTTCAGCACATATTCCCCGCAGCCGAAAAACACATAGTCCTCCGCCTCCTTTTCCGTCACCTCAAAGGCTTTCTGCACCGACGGAATATTCACATCGTCATTATAAAGCATGGGATAAATCTTTCCCTCTCCGATCACATCCAGCGCCTTTTCCATCAGCGCCGGATTCTGCCCCTGATAAAAGCGCAGAGACAGCTGAGGCTCCGCCTCGGCTACGATCCGGGAGGCTTCCATGGCCAGCAGCGCAAAGCGATCCGCCGCCGGCTCATTGCGCCGCCCCCTGCCGCCGATAATTACCCGGCCGTGAAACACGGTTTTCCGAGCATCCATAAGCCTCCACAGACAGCACAAATGCTCCAGCGCCTCCTCCTGGGAAAGACTTCCCGCCGCCAGGTCACGCTCCAGATACTCCCCCAGGTAATCATCCATTCTGCCATAATTCAGCACACCGCTGATCAGGCTGTACAGCCACGCCAGCTGCAAAGCCTCCCGAAAGGACATTGGCGGCTCCCAGGCGATCTTTTCCATCACCTGGGCCAGATCCTCCCGGCCCTCTCCGCGAAGCCGGTTCCCATATTGCCTGCACACCCCGGAAAGGGTATCCAGGGCCATGCCGCAGGCTTTATAAAAGGATATGTCCCCTCCCTCCTCCAGAGTCTTTTTCTCCAGGCGCCCAATCTCCTGCTTCATTCCCCCAAGCCCCAGGCGCAGCAGCTTATCATAGTCCAGATAAGCCCCCACCACTCTGTACAGAGGAAAAGCCACCTGAGAATGCTCCCAATAGATATCCTCCGGCATGGCTTCCGCTATGTCCCGGGGATACCGGCTGCGCAGAAGATGCCTGGTTTCCTGGGTCTTCCAGTACGCCAGAAGGCCGCGCACCTCCTCCTTCCGGGTCTTGTCCGCTCCCTCCGCCTCCAGGGCCTCCCATGCTCTGGCCTCATCATGGAAAAATCCCACGCTCCTGCCCAGAAGCGGCTCATTGGAAAATCCCACCGGAAGAATCCTCAGCCTTCCCGCCAGCGTATCTTCGGGCTTTACCGGCAAAAACATATACCGGCTCATTACCTCCACACATTTGGCCTCCCTGACTGCGCTGCTTTCTTCTCCGCAGCCTCTGTACACCTCTGTGAACTCCTTTATATACTCATAAAATGTCATATTCTACCTCCCTGCTCCCGGCCTGCGGGAATTTTCATTGACAGATCATTCCTTTTGACTTATGATAAAAATACCTTGATTAAACGTTTACTCAAATTGGAAAGGAATCTTATGGGAATCATCTTCGATATACAACGTTTCTGCTATCATGACGGTCCGGGCATTCGAACCACCGTCTTCTTTAAGGGCTGCCAGCTTCGCTGTGCCTGGTGCCACAATCCGGAGTCCTTCCGTATGCAGCCCCAGCTTCGGTACGTCTCCCGGCTATGCACCGGCTGCGGGCAATGCGCCGCAGAATGCCCCCGGCAGGTCCACCGTTTTTCAGAGGGCCTCCACAGAGTGGATTTTGCCGCCTGCACCGCCTGCGGAGCCTGCGCGGACTCCTGCCCCTCCGGGGCTCTGAAAATTTCAGGCTATGAGGCCGATCCCCGGCAAGTCATGGAAGTGGTACTGAGAGACCGTCCCTATTACGGAACGGAAGGCGGCCTTACCATTTCCGGCGGAGAACCCACCCTGCAGCCGGATTTTCTCCTGGAACTGCTTTCCCTGGCCCGGCAGGAACAGATTCACACCTGTCTGGAAACCAATGGCTACATTTCCCCCTCTGTGCTGGAAGCCCTGCTTCCTCTGACCGATCTGTTTCTGCTGGATTATAAACTCACGGATCCGGAAGAACTGCAGCGTTGTACACAGGCCTGCGGCCCTCTCTGGGAGCACAGCCTGCATCGTCTGCAGGAGGTTTCCAAACCCGTGGTGCTGCGTCTGCCCATCATCCCGGGCATCAATGATCTGCAGGAGCATTTGGCGCAGGCGGCCCTCCTGGCAAAGACCCATTCCTGCATCCGCAAAACCGAAATTATGCCCTACCATTCTCTGGGTGCAGGCAAATGGGAAGAACTGGGTCTGCCCTATGCTCTGGCGGGAACGGCCGAACCGGATTCCGAACAGAAGCGTTGCTGGGAAAGCATCCTCCATCCGTAGATTCCCGCGCCGATCACTCCGTTTTCCTGACCGGCCTGCGAGAAAAGGAGCCGCAGATTCTGCTCCGGATGGGGCTTCCTGGTATGCTTTCGAATATACTGCTCCAGCAGATCCACAGGAAAATCCGCCATCTGCAGAAGTCCGCCGCCTAAAATCACATAATCGGGGTCCAGGATATTCACTTCACAGGCCACCGCGGCTCCCATGGCTTCCACCTGGGCCCGGATCTGGGGCCTGTCCCTGTGAAGCCTGTAAACATCCTTGATCCTGGTCCCCGGAAATTCCCTTTCGCACAATTCTTCCAGATACTTTCCCCCTCCCATGGCCTCCACACAGCTGGGATTGCCGCAGCCGCATTGATTATGGGATTGAAGCTGGGGGATATGCCCCAGTTCCCCCGCCACGCCGTTTCTTCCGTACAGCAGATCCCCGTTGATAAATATCCCGTTTCCGATACCCGTGCCGAAATATATGCCCACCACGATCTTTTCCCCCAGCAGACCGAAGCATTTTATATCATGCAGAAGAAGCATATTCACATCCCGCTCCAAAAAAACGGGCATTTGCATCCGCTCTTTCAGATAATCTACCACGGGAATATTATCCAGTCCCGGGATATTCGGCGTGGAAAGCACGCATCGCCTGGTACGGTCGATGGTGGAAGGAAAACCCAGAGATATGGCTCGAATCCGAAACTGCTCCCCAAACCGGGTGACATATCTGAGCAGCTGTTCCACCAGACCCTCCATAAAACCCTGTTCTGCCAGAGCCGCCGTGGCTGTTATCTTTTGCCCGTAGATCTGACTTTCCCGGTCCACCAATCCGAACCGGCAATTTGTCCCTCCGATATCCAAACATAAAATCACTTCCGTCATATTTTTTCATCCCCTTTCCGTATACCCGCATTCCATTCCTACATTTACATGCAAAGCCTATGTTTTCGTAATGGTTAATCGTTTTCTCAACGTGGTTAAAAGAAAGAGGCCGTCCAACCCCTTTCCTTGGCTTATTTTCATTTTTTCTGCATCTTCCGCCCTCTGGTGGATTCCCGCACACTCAGATATACCGGCACATGCACCACCTCCTGCAGAGCGCTTTCTCCCCCCAGTATATGAAGAAGCTGCTCCACCACTGTTTTACCCATAATATCAATCTGCTGGTGTACCGTGGTAATGGGCACGGTATTGAACTGTGTAATAGAGATATCGTCATATCCCACCAGCTTCACCTCTTCCGGAATGCTGTAGCCATGTTCCGTCAAAGCATTATAACAGCCCAGCGCCATCCAGTCGGAGGTGGCAAACACGCCGTCATAAATGAAATCCTCCGCATCCAGCAGCTTGGTCATGGCTTCGTAGGCCGAGTGATAGTTCACCTGGTCCAGATATATTACATGAATGGCGTCAGCCTCCCTGCCGCCTTGTACCAGTGCTTTTACATATCCTTCAAACCGCTCGGAGTATGCGGAAATCTTTTTCCTGCTGGTCAAAAGCAGAATGTTCTTGCATCCGCAATCCATCAGTTCCTTGGTAGCGATAAATCCTCCCTGTATATTGTCGCTGGAGATCATACAGTAATTTCCCTGGGTCTCATCGGGAATCCGGTCAATAAAAACGGTGGGAATATCCTTGATCATCTGCTCTATGTTGGACATGCATCCGGACACATACACCAGACTGCAGACATTCTGCATGGCCATCATGCGCACTCTCTTCCTCTCCGTCTCCTCGTCTTCATCCGTATTGCAAAGGAATGTTTCATAGCCTTCGGAAAAAAGATTTTTTTCTATCTCGTACACCAACTTCATAAAGAATTCATTGGTAATGTCCGGCACAATGATGCCCACGTTCTTCATCTTCTGAGTCCGCAGTCCCTTTGCCACCAAATTCGGCACATAATTGTTTTTCTTGATAATCTCCATGACACGCTTTTCCGTCTCTTCGGAATAGCGGCCGTTTTTATTGATCACCCTGGAAACCGTCGCAATGGATACACCCGCCTGTTTTGATATGTCCTTGATTGATATATTGTCATTCATTCCTCTGCACCCCCCACCCTTTAGATTGCACAGTCATTTTTTATTATAAACATAAGCTGGCGTAAAGTCAAGGATGGCAAGCCGCATATCTCATATGTTGCGGATAAACAGTAACAATTCGTCTGTAACTTTACGAAGAATCTCCCTTTCCATGTGACTCAGTCCGAAACGGGGATCCAGAATCCGCTCCTGCAAGTAGTCCGCTGCCGCCCGGCGGTGGATGGGCCTGGGCTTCTCCCCTGCAAAGGACCGGAAATTGTCCGCGGCAATCCTTCCCCATACCGAATCGGGCAGTCCCATCCCCCAGACCTCCTTATCCCACACTGCAATCCGCCCCTCCTTTCGCAGGAAATCCCTCTCCATACGGTTTATCACCTCCATGTTATGGGCCTCCTCCTCCGATCCGGGGTTGCAGTTATCCGTGCCAAACAGAATACGGTTCCGGTATTTCAGGAAAAACGATTTCCATAAAGCAATATCCTGACTGAAGGAAAAATACATTTCCGTTCCCGCCGTAAGATCCAGATACATATTGGGGTATTTTTCCATCATTTCACACAGCCTGTCCTGATCCTGGGCCAGAAAGAGGAAATGGGCAAAGCACACACGCAAACCGGGATGCCTCTCCAGCATGCCCTGCGTTTCCTGCAAAAGCTGTTCCCGTCCCGGATACCCCTCTCCTCCGTAATACCAGCCTGCCGCAAGGGCCCAGGACGGTATCCGGTCCTTATCCCAGAATTCCGCCGGGTCCCCCACATGAGCCAGCAGAGGCATATCCAACTCCTCCAGAGCAAGGTACAGGCTCTCATACCTGGCATCCTCCTGGGAATACCCAAGCCTTTTCCTCTCCGCAGGCTTATTTTCAATCATCTTTATACCATCCAGTCCTATGTGATGCAGTTTCCGGGCCTCTTCCCCGAAATCATAGGCGAAACGATAATGCATACTCCCAAAAGCATAGCTATGGGGATCCCTCAGCTTATAATAAATCGCCAAAGCATTCTGGGCCGCGTCCCCCATCCCCTCCACGCTGAGAAAATTAGAGGCTATATATCCCCGCTGCCGCTGCTTTCGGATCAGATTCTCCACCTGCCGGGTTCCGCCCTCCAGCACATGCACATGGCAGTCAATCCATTCCCGCCCCTCCATTTTTTACCTCATTTCTGCGCTGCTTTTTGCGCATGACGAGTTTGTGGCAAGCAACGCGCAGACACAAATCTCGTTACACCTGCCTCCGGCCCGGGACCGCGTTCTCCAGCTCAGGATATTCATTACACAGCAGGCGGTAAGGCTCTTCATCCTCCTCAATGGCGGGAAATCTGCCGGAGGCCTCCAGGAAGCGATTGTCCGTGCTGTCATCGTTGCACATGCTCACCTCGCCTACGATCACATCCCCGCAGCCCTCCTTCCCCCAAAAGGAATGATACAGCCGCTGGGTGTATGTAACGCTTTGTCCCGGATGCAGTTCCAGAATTCCTCCTGGGGGAATATGCAGCAGTACCCCGTCGGACAGAATCTCCACATCCCGCTCCCTGTCCGGTTCTTCTTCTTCCGTGGCTCTGTACAGCTGCATCACCAGCACACCGCCTCCCCGGTTGATAATGTCTTCCATCTTATACCAGTGAAAATGCATGGGCGTTACCTGCCCCTCCCGGGCAATCAGCAGCTTTTCCGCATAGGGCTTTTGACCGGAGGCCGCCTTTTGGTTTCCGTTGCGAAGGGTCAGCGCCGTCAGGCCCACTTTGTCAAAATCCCCGCAGCCGAAATCCGTAATATCCCAGCCCAGTCCGTTATCTCTGATTTCCCGGCACTCCGGCCCCTTCTCCGCCCATTCCCCGGGGGTCCACCCAAAAAAGGGGGGGAGAAAAATCTGGTGTCTTGCCAAAAGTTCCTCCGTCTCCCGGATCACCTGATTAATGCGTGAACGTTTCATTCGGTACCTCCTTTTTCTAAAACCGCTCTGTGCAGCGGCTTTATTAATACACTCTGCACCTCAAAAGCATGGAAGTGAATCTTTGCGCCCTCCGAAGTCCTTTCAAAGGAAGACTGATTCGGCTGAAGTTCCTCCAGAAGAGTACAGAGACCCGCGGCCTCATATCCCTCCAGACGGATCCGGGCTTCTCCCCGCCCTCCCCTTGTCTCATAGAAGCGAAGCACATATCCATCCCCGGCCTCCGCCTGCTTGACCGTTTCCAGAACCACTCCCTGCAGCGCTTCCAAAGACCAGGGTTCCGGTCCCGCAGTGCCGGGAATCGCCCCGGGGTCTTCACCCGCCGGGCCCGCCTTCCGGGATTCGTCTCTCCACTCCTCCAACGGGTAGTTGAGTTGATAGCCCTCACTGATGACGCCGCTCTCCCACAGCCCCGGCCCATGGGGATAGACGGAATAGGTAAATTCATGCTCTCCCGCATCTCCTCTTTCACAGGGACAATTCTGGCTTCGAAGCAGGCACAGATCCAGAATCCGGTCCCAGACCTTATAGCCATATTTACAGTCATTCATGAGCGCCAGACCGCCGTCGGCATCGGATAGGTCTACCCACTTGTGGGCGCATACCTCGAATTTGGCCTCCTCCCAGCTTGTGTTATGGTTCACGGGTCTGCCTATATGACCGAACTGAATATCGCACTCCGCTTCCCGGGCCGCCGCCTCCACAGGCCACGCCACCCGCAGCATCTGATATTCCTCCTGCCAGTCCACCCAGGTCCGGAAATCCACTCTGGCGCTGTAATCTTCCATCACCACCGTCTGCCGGATCCGGGATTTTTCCCCTGTCTCAAAGGCCAGTTCCATACGCTGACAGGAGCCGATTCTGCTTTGTTTCATCTCCGTCAGCCTGGCCCGCCGGGGCTCTGCCTGCAGATATTCCTTCTGTATATCCCAATGGGTCAGCCGGTCAGGATAGAGATTCAGCTGATTCCCTCTCTGTCCCGGGGGCAGAAGTTCCCGGGCTTCCCTCTTATCATATAGACTTACCACCGTACCGTCCGGCGCGAATTCCATTCTCACAAAGGAATTTTCCATGACATGATGCGCCGCGGGCCCCATCTCCCTCTCTTCCTGCGCTGCTGCCAGAGACCAGTCCACCGCCCGAATCTCATAAGGCTCCAGCGTCACCGTCATCTCTCTGCCCTCCCACTCCAGCCGCTGGGTTCTGCGGAAGGAGATGGGATTAAACACTGCCATAGGCTCTTTCATACCTCTTTGGTCCAGACAGCCCGCCAGCTTTTCCTTCAGCGCCTCTATCTTCTCCCGGGCCTGGCGGTACAGTTCCTCATAGCGGGCCTGGGTCTCCTCATATACCCGGCCAATGGCAGAACCAGGCAGACAGTCATGGAACTGGTAGAGCATCACATCCTGCCAGCACTGCTTCAGCCATGGGCCGGGATAGGGTTCTCCCAGCCGGGCCCGGGCCAAAGACGCCAGCCATTCCAGCGTGTGCAGTGTCTGCTCCAGACGCCGATTCCACTTTTTCTGCCTGGCAATGGAGGTATATGTTCCCTGGTGCCGCTCAAAATAAAGTTCTCCGTCCCATTTCCTGTATTTTGCGCTGTTTTTGGCGATTCGGTCAAAGAAATCCCCGATGAACTCATCCCGAAAGGTGGGGCATCCCTTCAGATTCCGGGTTCTCCTGCGCCTCTCCATATGCTCATATCCCGGTCCGCCGCCGCCGTCCCCCAGACCGTAAAGCTGAAGTCCCTCCGGACTTACATCCTTGTCTGTGTGGTGATATTCCCCGTATATGGCCATCTGGGGCACCGCCGCGCTGGTGTAGCTGTTCTCCGGCAGCATATGCGTCAACACTCTGCTCCCATCCAGCCCGTGCCACCAGAATGTATACCTGGGAAATCTGTTGGTGTCATTCATGGACAGCTTATTGGTCGTAAAATAAGGTACGCCGCTCTTGGCAAACAACTGGGGCAGCGCTGCGCTGTACCCGAATACATCCGGCAAAAATCCCACCTTCATATCCAGCCCGAATTCCTCGCGGAAAAAGCGTTTCCCATACAGAAGCTGCCTTACCAGGGACTCCCCGCAGGGCAGATTTGTGTCGCATTCTACCCAGAATGCCCCTGTCACCTCGATCCTCTTCTCTTCAATCAGCTCCCTGAGACGTTTATACAGAGAGGGATACTCTTCCTTCATCCACAGATACACCGGCGCCTGGCTGAGGCAGAAACGATATTCCGGAAAGCGGTCCATCATCTTTACCACCGTGGAAAGAGTTCGGGCGCACTTTCTCCGGGTTTCACGCTCAGGCCACAAAAACAGGAGATCCAGATGTGAATGGCCCATGGCGGAATAGACCATGGAGGGCGCCGGATTCTTCTCCTTTAATATTTTTTCCAGAAGAGTCCTGATTTGTATAAGCGCTTCCTTGTCTATGGTCCGCTGATATTTCAGCGTGTGATCGGTCTCGGGATCCGGCCAGAGAGAAATCCGTTCTCCGGACGCATCCAGCCCCTGTGACAGGGCCCTCACATCCTTCCCGTAGGCATGTCTCTCTCTCAGCAGTTCTTCCGTCGCCGTATCCTTTTCGGCGCTGCCTCCCGGGGCCAGGTTTTTCGGGCTCTCCCGGCCTTCCGGCTGATTCAGCACCGCTGCGGCCTGATCCAGTATTTCCCCCACGGCCTCTCCGTAGGCATCTCCGTTTTCACACAGGCCCACATACAGGCTCTGACACACTGTCCAGTCATAGAACACGTCTCTGCACAGATCGTCCACCACTGCCACACAGGCTTCCTTTACCCGGCCCTCGTTGCGGTACTGTCCCTCCACGTCACAGCAGGTAAAATCCACCCAAAAATCCACGTTCACGCCGTCCCGGGAGCAGTCCTTCATCTCAATGGTCCGCTTTCCCCACAGTCCCAGGGGAAACTCGTTTCGGGAAGTGGCGCTGGTCAGACCCTGCAGGGGATTCCCCTCATGGTCCACCACCAGCCCCTCCGCAGAGGCATCCACCAGCACCACAATGTGCCTCTGCCCGGCTTCCCGGGGCAACTGTCCGAAGAAATGGAACCAGCCGCAGTCAAACAGATCTCCCCAGCGGTCGCCGGGCTTCAGCCTGTGAAATTCCCCCTTATATCTGTCCTCAAATCCGAGAGGCTCCCGGGAGATATAGGCCTCGATCTCCAACTGCCCCGCCACATGATAGACACCGTACTCTAGCTTTTCCCGGACGGCAGTATATTTTTGCTCCTTTTCCCGAAATTCTTCCATACCATTCTCCACCCGAATACATAAAGTTTACATTTCCTGTATATCGCCTGCAGCAGCCCGGACTTCCTCCAGTGCGGGAATGGAGGGGGCCGCGCCCTGCCGGGACACCGCCAGGGCGCTGGCCCTTGCCGCCATGTCCAGAGCCTCCCGGCAGGAACCCGTCCTGATAAGGGTACTGATAAAATATCCCGTAAAAGTGTCCCCCGCCGCCGTGGTATCCACCGCCTCCACCTTATATATATCCTGCTGTATTCTCTCTTCCCCGTCCCCATAGACAGAACCTTTTCCGCCCAGCGTCAGCACCACGCGGGCCCGGGGATATCTTGCCAGAAGTTCGTCCAATATGTCTTCCGGCTCTCTTTTGCCGGTAAGTTCCTCTCCCTCAATCTCGTTCAGCAGAAAGATTGACACCTTTTCCAGGGGAAGTTTTCTTATTTCTTCGTTCATGGGGGATGGGTTTAAAACAATGGTCATGCCCTTATCAAAAGCCTTGTCCATTATCTCTCCCACAAGGTTAATCTCGTTTTGCAGAATCAGATAATCCCCCCTGGCAAATTCCTCCAGCACCCGGTCGATCTGGTCAGAGGTAACCCGGGCATTTGCTCCCGCGTATAATATGATGGAATTATCCCCCCGGGAATCCACCTGGATTACCGCATGTCCCGTAACCTCCTCCACCCTGCGGATCAAATCGGTATCCACCCCCGCATTCCGCAGGGTTTCCACCAGCACCTCCCCGTCAGGGCCCACATTCCCCGCATGATAAACCCGGGCCCCCGCCCTGGCCAGCGCAATGGACTGGTTCAAGCCCTTTCCTCCGGGAAATTTGTCCAGCCGCGTTGCCCCGAAGGTTTCCCCCGGGCGTATAAAATGTTCCATATGATAAACCAGATCCAAATTCAGCGAACCATAATTCAGTACCTTCAAGCCAAAACCTCCTCAAGAATCCTTCTTTGCCGTTTGCGGAAAAAACAGGCCGCAGTATCTCCGGATGGCACAGCCTGCTCAGCCAGAGGTACTGCAGCCTCCGTATTTATCAAGACTACCGGGCGTTTACAAATACGGAAAGATAGGCGCTCACCCAGGAATCCGCCGTGGTGGAGGGGCAATAGAAATAGAGCACGTCTCCTTCGGCCATGGTTATTTCCACATCAAACGCATTGGGCTTTACCGTATAATCCGCAATGTCAATCGCCGCTTTCTCTTCTCCGTTCAAAGACAGATGAAATACCTCACAACTCTGGGAATAGGGATTAAAAGTATATCCGCTGAAAGTGTAGGTTCCCTCCGCAGGAGCCTTGAACCCCAGCGCCATCACTTCTCCGCCGTTTCCGGGGGTATTCAGTTCCAGATATTCTCCTTCCACATAGTTTACCTGGCCCATGCCTGTGCCGCTCTCGGTAAACCATTCATTGGCGCCGTAATCCGTATCCTTGTATTCCGCCGCAGGGATAAAGGCGCTTCCGTCCACGGTGGAGGCATATAACCAGGGACAGTTGGACCCGTCCGCCGCATTTTTGTCAAATTCCTGATATGCGTTATGCTCAGCCGTCTTTCCGAAATCCGGGTCCACTCCCAAAACCTCTCTCGCTTCCACTTCGGGCACTTCATATACGGAATCGTCCTGGGGATCATAGACCATGGTACAGTCAATATAGGCGCTCACCCAGCTTCCCTCTGTGGAGTTACAGAATATGTACAGCAGTTCACCCTGGGCAAGCTGTACATCGGTGGGGGTGACATAGGCGTAATTGTCAACAATTTCCGACATATCAACGGAAAGTACCTCTGTGCCGTCCGCTTTTTTGAAGGTAAAATTATCACAGGGCTGGGACCAGGGATTCCAAACCCTGGCGGTGATCACATATCTTCCCTCCACAGGCGCCTCAAACGCCAGCACCCCCATCTGATTGGACCAGTCCCTGGAAACCCCGTCGGTGTTCAGTTCCAGAAATCCCTCCATATCGTCATTCATACCCACGCCGATATAGCTGCCGGTCCAGGGATGCCAGCCTCTCACCCTGGAATCCGGATAATCGTCAAAAGCAGTGCATTTGTCAAAGGTTTCGCCGTTGTCTCCGGAGAAATAATACTGCCATACCCCTTCCTGAGCCGCCTCATAATTAAAATCACTGATTGCGTTGAACAATGTTCCCTGTTCCAGCCCGGAATTATCCTGTTCCGAATCGGTAGATTCCTGCTGGCTCTGCGTCTGCTGTTCTGTCTGAGACTCTTCGGACTGTTCCGTGCTCTGGGGGATTTTCGGTTGGGAACTCTCCAGGGGTTTGTCATCCTTCCCGCAGCCTGTCAGAGAAGCCGCAATCAAAACCGCACCCAGAAACAATGAAAACTGCTTTTTCATAATAAAATCCTCCTTCAATTTTGCGTTATCGTTTACCCATTCTTTCTAAAAAAATCCCTCATTATACAGGGACCATTTTACTTCAAGTTGAGTAATCCTTTACTCATATATCAATAGTATCACACCAAAGCCGGTTTTGCAACTCTTTTCTCTATCAGAGAAAGGAATTCAGAGGAAAGAATCCAGCATTGCAGGCGTCAGATCCAGGCCCCTGTCCATCCCGCCGTACCAGGTCACGCAAAGTCCTGCCGCCGCCGCTCCCAGCCCCATGGATTCCTTCATGCTCCTGCCGGTTGCGATTCCGTACAAAAATCCTGCTCCATAGCAGTCCCCGGCGCCGCAGGCATCCGCAAATCTTCCCGTTTCGATCGCCCTCTGCCGATAGCTTTGGCCCTGGCACAGCCCAAGGCTTCCCTCGCCGCCCAGCGTCACCACCGTCCCGGTGCGCACTTTTTCCGCCAGCTTTCGCGCCGCAGTCTCCGGGTCCGGGGCACCGGTAAGCACCAGCGCCTCCTCCCGGTTCAGCTTCAGGTAATCACATTGGTTCAGAATCTCCCATGTTTCCTCCCCCGCCGGGCTGTCGCACCAGGATACATCCAGACTCAGAATCCTGTCATATCTGCGGCACAGCCGGGCAATGGGATATGTCAGGCAATAGCCAAGGTAGGTATGCACAATATCCGCCCGGCTGATTTCCTCCTCCAACTGCTTTGGCGTAAAAAATGCCCCGGCTGAACCGGCATAAGACGCAAAACAGCGGTCCCGGGAAGTGCTTAATACGGCGGAGACCCCGGTCCTTACGCCTTCCGCCATACCCGTTCCCGCTATTTCCACGCCGCAGGCCTCCAGGTCCTCCCAAACGAGCCTGCCCGGCAGATCTTTTCCCAGCCTGGTCAAAAAGCGCACCGGCGCCCCCAGCCGGCCCAGCATCATGGGGGTGTTTGCACCGCCGCCGGCCTTGATCTCAAACTCCCGGCAGTACACTTCCCGTCCGGGCTCCGGCACCCGGGGCAGGCCGCCGAATATCATATCACAGCAACTCTCCGCAATACACAGCAGCTTTTTCATTTCCACTCTCCGATCCAGGGCCGGTTCAGCTCGCAATATGCTTCCACCAGCTTTACCGCCAGGGAATAATCCTGCACAAGAGGATGTACGGTCAGCGCTTCCACCGCCGCTTCCCGGGACTTTCGGGTCACGGCCTCCACCGTCAGCTTTTCATAGCGTTTCACTGTCTGCATCAGAAGCAGGTTGGACTTCTTGATTTCCGTTTCTTCAAATCTCATGGGAACCGCGCCGCCCCGTCCCACTCTGCAGGTCACCTCCACCACATCCTCTGCCTCCATACCGGGAATGGCTCCCCGGTTGGGAACGCTTACGGCCAGATCCATTCCCTTGTCGCAGTTCATGCTGTCGATATAGTTGAACACCACCCCCGCATACCCCTCGTAGATTTCCGTCACCGTCCGGTTTTCCGGCAGATGCCCAATCCCCAGGCTTTTTATATCCAGGGGCGGACAGGAATGCGGCTTTCCGCCCAGTTCGATATTCATATAGCTTCCCTCTCTCCGATGCATATACCCACGGTAGATGTCAAGACAAAGCTGCGGCTGTGTCTCCATATCCTGTTCCCGCAGCGCCTCCATCATCTCCCGGTTGTTGCGGCAGATAAATTCCCCCCGGGATTCTTTCGCGGCCAGCAGATTTTTCAGCGCCCGGTCCCTATGGTAAAAATAGTACAGATACCCGTTGGGAATCTCTCCTAAACGGCGCACCAGATCAGGGTCAAAGTACGGAAGAGAGTGGAAACTTTCCAGAAAACTTTCATTGCCAAGGAGTATGGGAAGTATATCCCGCCCCCCCAGTTCCACTCTGCCTGCCCAGGAGAGATGGTTCAAACCGTAAACCTTTACCGTCAGATCGCTGGCATTTACCTGCAGCGCCCGGGCAATATCTATTTTGATGCCTGTGGCGTTGTCGCAGATTCCGATTATATTATTATAACCCGCGTCATAGAGAGCCTGGGTGACCAGGCCGGAGGGATTGGTAAAATTAAAGACCAACGCGCCGGGACGGGCATATTCCTTCACCAGCCTCATATATTCCCACATGACCGGAATGGTGCGCAGCGCATAGGAAAATCCCCCCGCCCCTGTGGTTTCCTGGCCAATAAGCCCCATATCCAGTGCGATCCGCTCGTCCCGGGTACGCGCCTCGTCCTGCCCTACCCGGATGGTGGTCACCACATAATCCGCGTCCCGCACCGCTTCCACTGCCTCGGTTGTAAGCCTCACCTCCAGTCCGCTTTCCTCTCTTTGGGCCAGATACCGGGCAATGCCCCCAAAGTATCGTAATTTTTCCGGGTCATTATCCATGACGGCTACCTGCCCGATCTCCATTTTCTTATAAAACTTCAGCAGGGATTCTATAAAATAATAGGTTCTGACGCTTCCGCCGCCTATCAGTGCCAGCTTTTTCATCACAGCACCAGCCTTTCCAGCAGGCGCTTCTTGAATTCCTCCACATCCACGGACACTGCCGCGCGGACACTGGCGCCCTCTCCCCAGTCACAGTCGATGGTCAGGCCCCTGGTATACTGTCCTCCTGTTTCAATCAGAATTTTCTTCTCCGCAAAGGTAAGCAGATCCTTCCACAGCAGAGCAGACAGGGCCAGCGGATCGTGCAGAATCGGCAGATAACCGAAATTGGCGATAAACATCTCCATCATTTCCCCCAGCAGGTCCGTGCGGGGATTTCCGATTCCTTTGATGTAGTCCACCTCTTCTCGGGTAAAGCGGCATTGGTTCGTCACATCCAGTCCTATCATACGGATATCCGCGCCGCTTTCAAATACGATCCTTGCCGCCTCCGGGTCGCAGACTATGTTCCATTCCGGATGCGCCTGATTGATCTGGCCGCCCATCATCACAATATGCAGCTTGGGAATAATATACGGCGCCTTGGCAATCGCCAGCCCCACATTGGTCAGCGGTCCGATGGCCCCTATGGTCAGTTCCTCATGCTGCTCGGCCATCTGTACGATAAAATCACAGGCAGGGGGTAAGGGACTTCCGGCAATTTCCCCGAACTCCCTGGAACTGTTGGGAATTCTGTTTTCATCCCACCAGCCGATCAGCGGCTTCTCCGCCCCGGTACAGACAGGGATATCCTCCCTGCCGTACACCCGCAGCATGTTTCTGGTCACATTGGCCCGCCACTGATTGGCCAGATATACATTGGTGATACCCACGATCTCCAGCTCGGGGCTGTTTAAAGCCAGCCCCAGAGCCAACGCATCGTCCACATCCCCTCCAATATCCGTGTCAATCAACAGTTTGCTTTTTTTCTGTTCCATGTATTCACCTCTCAGCCGTCAAAACCATTTCATACCTGTCATAGGGCAGGATTTCCGCCTCAAACAGGCCCGAAGGATTCCGGGTGGATTCCAGCAGATTCATCAATGTGTTTACCACTCCCAGCGTGATCTCATTCTCACCGGGCTTTACATACGCACTGATATCCGCAGTGTATGGATTCCACAGACAGGTTTTTACTTCCTGTCCGTTGACCCTGATCACAAGCACATCCCTGCCTATTTTGGCCTTCAGCATCAGTCTGCGCCGGGTCTGCTCCCGGGTCAGATTCACCCTGCAGGTATAGAAACCGGTGCCCGAATAATAGGGCAGCTTTTTGTCGGTCCAATCTCCCGCTTCCATAACGGCGGGCATGGCAGATATGACTTCCGTTCCTTCTCTCTGCTCCACCCCAAAGCTGCCAATGAGTTTCAGCAGGTCGATCATGCCGTCGCTCTTTCCGGTAACGGTGAGTTTTACCGTGATCCAGTTGGTTCCCGGGGTAAAATAATGCTTCATGGGAACCGTGAGAATCTCTGCGTCCAGATAGGATCTCTCCGGCGTCTCCGTCACCTGTCTGCCGTTTACATACAGTACATATCCGGCCCCCTTAAAGCCGTCGATCATCAGCTTCAAATCCTCCGGCACAAAATCCGCTTCCACAGAGGTCACATACCACAGGTCCACAGGATAGACCTCCTCATCCCGTTCCACGGGAAGCTGCATTTCCCAGGCGCCCATCCGCATATCCAGCCAGTTTTGGTAATCGGCTCTGCCCTGGGTAATGGCGGTCTCATCGTCTCCCTCCTCCACATACTTCATTTTCCATCGGTCTGTGTTCAGGGAGTTGGGCTTGTCCATGGCAAAGTCAAAGGTATTCCCCAGACTGATTTCCGGAAGCGGCTCACAGGCTTCCACTTCATAGGTCTGCTCCCGGCCGTCTCTGTCCAGGGTGATACTGCCATTCTCCGTAAGCCGTCCCCACCCGCTCACGCGTACCTGTCCGCTCTCCAGAACTTCCGTCTGCTCCACATGGATGTCCGAAGCGCTGACATGGGTTTTTAAGGTCTCCCGGGCAAAAGAAAGCATCCTGGATCCAAAGGGCTCCATATGAACGGACAGATATGTTTTTCCGTCCCGAATGCCGTATACTTCTGCCGTCCGGATGTCTCCCGTCTCCAGGTCCCAGATTTCCGGCGTGTGTACCCCTTCCCAGGTCACGGTAATGTCCGCGCCCTGCTCCACAGGGTTAATCAGGAAGAACAGATCCTGTCCGTCCTTGACCCGGTGCAGATAGAATACCTCTTCACTGTCAATCTCGATCTCCGGCGTAATGCAGCAGCGCATGGTCCGATTCAGCATCTCCAGTCCGCCGCAGCCGTCGTTGGCCTTGTAGCCCTGTCCCGACACAAAGACCGTTTTGCCCTCTCCCACCTGTCTTTCCGTCAGAGTCTGGCCTGTTTCCCGGCTCTTGAGGAAATCGGCCCGGAGTTTTTCGGGATCCACACCGAACAGCGCCTGAATCCTTTGGCATAGATCCGAAGCCTCTCCCTCGATCACCCGGCAGGGGAGCAGAGCCTCTCCTCCCAGGCGGCCTCCCGCCCGGACAAATTCTTCCAGCCTGGCAAGTGTTTTGGCTTTGATATGGGTGCAGGGAGGAAGCATCAGCATCTCATATTTTTCTCCCTGGATACAGATTTTTCCATCCTCAATCCGGCACTGGTCACAGAGTACATCCTCATCCAGATAGTCATAATCTATATGCAGACGGAGCAGTCTGTCCGTCATATAGTTGAACTCTTTCTCGATGGTGTCTCCGATCTTATCTTTTTTCTGTGGCGTATAATTGGCCCATATGGAATTCATGGGATAAAGGATTGCCACCTTCGCCACATGGTCTCCCCCTGACAGCGCATAGCCCAGTCTCGTCATATAGTCATTGAACAGCCCGTACTTTTCCCACCAGGTAAACTGGCAGAACATGGAAGGCGGCCAGTCCCGCTTGCGCTCCCCTTCAATGGTGTAATGGAAGCCGTGGGGAATAAACTGATTGACGCCCAGCACATACTCCCAGTCCGCGATCCACTTCATGCGCTCCATGGTGCAGTCCCAGTAGGAGCCACCCATGGACTCGGATACCAGACGCACACTGCCGTTCTGATGGGCGGCGGAACTGGCGATCTTCAGTGCCACATGCTCGTTTTCCATCTCCCGGGTGCCGATCCTGGGATACAGATGATCCACTCCCGTCATATCAAAATTGCGGAGGTGTTTGAACAGATTTCCATCCACCCGGGCATGAAGCCTCAGTGATTCCTCATAGAGAAGATGTCCTGTGAAAATCACATCATTGTCCTCACACCAGTCTGCAATCTGTTTAAAATAGGACTTTTCATACTGGTCCGTCAAAGTGCTCCAGAAATCGTATCTGACCTGTTCCGTATTGCCTCCGCAGTCAAAGAACAGTTTGGGCAGATTTTTTTTCAGGTCGTATCCATTGTGTTCCCGGAAAATCTTAAACATCTTTCGCGTCCAGGGAATCACAAAATTGTCCCTGCCCACCTCAAAATAGTCCATGGCCGGCTCGTCTGTGAAAAAGCCTTTTACATCTCTGGAAAAGCTCTCTCCCAGACTGGCCTTATAGCGTTCATGGGTATACTCCAGGAACTTTTTTGTAGTCTCCGGATTCAGCACATCCGCATACCAGGTACTCTTCCGCTCAATGAAATAGAACAGTTTCCAGGGGCCTTTGGGCGCCTCCCAGGTAATGACCTTGTCAAAAGAAAGGGTGGGCATCAGATCCACTACCTCATAATTTCCCTTCTCCATGTCCTCCAGCTTAATGGCACAGGCGTAGACCGGCTCCGATTGCTCCAGATCATTATAGCGGGAGTCCGTTCCTTCCATAAAAGTGAAAAACTGTCCCGGCAGATCCCCTTCCACCAGTTCCAGATACACATTGGTCAGTTCGGGATGATCCTTCATAATGGTTTGTCCGCAGGTACCGCTGGGCCAGTTATACTCGTCATAGACCCATATCTGCAGACCCATCTCCTGGGCTTTCTCAATGGTAAATTTCACCCGGTCCAGCCAGTTTTCATCCATATATCCCAATTCTTCGCGGATGCCGAAGCGGGCGTGGATATACAGTCCCGGGCATCCTTTTTCCTTATATTCTTTCAGTTGGTATTCGATTTCCTCATATTTCATTTCCCCGTTCCAGAACCAAAAGGGCATAATGCCGAATTCTTTGCTGGGGGTTCGAAATTTATCCCGGTCCAGCGGCTCCCCGCTCACTAATTTATTATATTCCATAGGCTTTCTATTCTTCCTTTCCTTGTGTTTTCCCAAAAATATCTGTCAGCACCGGATTTCCACAACGGCATACAGCGGCAGCTTTTCCAGTTTTACCGTGAGCCTGCCCTGCGCCGCCCGGGCCTGACAGGGGATTTCCTTTCCGTCCAGATCCATACACCGGACGGAGGTTGCCTCTGAAGGGATCCTGGCTTCCAGGCTCACATGCTCTATGGGCTGTACCCGATCTTCTTTCCTGTCGTAATGATAGTTCAGCAGATGGATGGTATTCACCCCATGGTTTCTGTGGCAATGCACTCCCACAAAATTCTGAAGGCTCACATCCTCCACCCTTACCTTCACCTGGGCGATCCGGTCATTTAATTCCTCAAACACCTGCCCAAACAATTCCATGGCTTCCCCTCGGGACGCCGGATTGTCACATATGATGACATTTTTCTTTTCCGCCATCTGCCGCGCCCAGCCCGGACAGTTTTCCGCCGTTTTTCCAAACATCAGCAGCCTGCCCCCGCGGTCTATGTATTTCTCCAACTCTTCTCTCTGGTTGGCGGTGAGGAAATCGCATTCCGGCAGAACAATCAGTTCATACTGCTGCCATTGGCTCACATCCACCCGGTCAGGACGCAGATCCTCATCCCCAAACATTCTCACATCGTAGATGACCTGCCGGTCGCTCATCAGATGAATCACCTCCCAGAAGGGCAGTCTGGATGCTCCCTCGCTCTCCATGTCAAGGGATTTGTAGAACAGAATACTCTCGTCCTCCACAAGGGCATTTGCGCCGCCGCTTTTGGTGACCTCTCTCCAGTAATAGCTGGGGAAGGAATATGCCACCATAATCATGGCGGAACTGTCCTTGCTGTAATATTCCTCATGTTCCGCCAGGAATCCCTGTACCTGGGCCGTCACGGATGCGGGTGGATAAAAGGCATTTTTAATGGTATTGCCCATCCATCCTCCATAGGGCACGCTCATGTTGCAGCCGTACACGGAAGCCTCCAGCAAAAACAGCCTGTACAGATCATACCCCTGTCCTGCTTCCAGCATTTCCAACAGCTGGGGCACGATTCCGCCGTAAGGGTTCTCCGCCACAATCACCGGCTTTGTATTGGAGTATCCGCTGATATATCTGTACCAATGGGGCTGCCGAAACAGCGTCTTTTCCATCTCTGTGATAATCACATCCACCTTGTCTTCAAAGGGATAATATACGGGCATACAGTTAAAGAAATTACCCGACACCAGAATCTCTTTGTTCTGGGTGCGTCTGGCATATTCCCTGGCATGATCCGCCAATTCCGTGAAATGTTTTTTCACCGCCCGCATCTGGAACTCATAATAATCCCGGAACATGGGGGATTCCTCCGGACTGGCATATCCCTTTTCCAGAATATATTCTTGATAGTCAAAACTTTCCAGGTCGATGTGCTCGTAGACCGGAGACAGGCTCCCCGCCGCCTTTCTTTTTTGCAGATACGCCCTGAACTGTTTTCTGCAGTCTTTACAGAAGCACCCCCCGGCCCCCATGGAAGTAATGGGCAGTTCCGCTTCGTCCAGCTGGATGCCGGCCACACCGGCGTCGATCTGCAGTTCCATGATTTTTTTCAGATACTCTCTCCACACCGGATTGTTCCGGCAGGTCTGGTAACAGGTTTTGGAATGGCCCACCACCTCCACCCACTGGGCATGCACCGGCTCTCCCCGGAAAGTTCTGGCGGCAACCTCTTCCTGCAGATCGGTCACTCTATCTCCGTCACTGTTGAAGATTCCCTGGGGATAATAGTCCTTCAGGCTGGTTCTGAACAGTCCGTCAAATTTTCCCGAGGCAAACTCGTTCAATCCATAGGTATCCGCGGCCTCCCCCTCCCGGATCACATTAAACTGTTTCATGCTCCTTCCGTCTTCCGACACCGTAACGGGAAATTCCCAGCCCTGGACCTCAAAAACAATTCCCATGGTCTTGATGCCCCGCTTATTGCACTCTGCAATGAACTCCGCATCGTTCATATATCCGTAAAAGCGGAGTCTGGGATCCACCTCCCCAAAGGCCTCGTTTTCCAGATAGGGGAGAGAAATGGAACCTCCCCCCATCACGGACCATACCAGGATAGTGCCTTTATATTTCTCCAGATCCTCCACCATACGCATGCTGCGAAACGGCAGGCTGGGATGATAGCAGTGATTGTCACGATACCATCCGTCAAAATAAATACCTCTTTCCATGCTTCCTCTCCCTGTCCTTTACTTTATTTATACATCAGATCAATCTGGGCCTGAATCACCGGGTCCATGGTGGAATTAATCGTGGATGCGGGCACGCCTTCACTCATGTAGTTTACGATCTCCGATACTATTTTCTGAATATCGTCCAGACCCTTGTCATAGGCATAAACGGTCTTTACATCCTCTCCATAGATCATGTCATAGTTCTCCTGACCGATCCGATTTGCCTCTTTCTGATCTCCCACCACTTTCTGCAGTTCGTTCACAATGCGCATAAAGGCCACCGCGCCCTGGGGATTTTTGGCGCCGGAAGGCACTGCCATAGCCTGGGGATAAACCACCTTGTTTTTCCCGGAGTAATCGTCTCCCACCGGGAAGGGAACCATCCCCGTGTCAAAAGGCAGATCCACCGGATATTCCTTGCCGCAGATCATGCCCATCAATCCGTTATCAAACCAGCCCCACATATTGTCTTCCCGGTTCCATAAAAGGCTGTCCCGTATCTCGATCAGGTAGTTCAGCGTATTCTGAACGGGTGCGGAGCCCAGATTGGAACCCACCGTGCCCGAGGCCGTGTCCACATTTAAAAGGCTGCCGCCGTTCGCCCACATAAACCACAAGATAGATTCCTCATGGGAACCGTAGCCCATCTGGGAAGTCTCTCCGTCCGTGGTCTTTGTCAGCTGTCTGCAGGCATCCCGGAATGTGGACCAGTTCCAGTTGCCCTCCAGGAACAGTTGGTCCGGGGATTTCATCCCCTCCAGATCAAACAGATCCTTGTTGAACATAATATAGCGGGTATAGGGCTTCAGAGGAATGGCGTACACAGAATCCTTCCAGGAGAACAACGCCTTATCCACATCATAATAACTATAATCCGCATCTGTTGTAAACGCATCCAGGGGTGTAACCACGCCGGATAAAATCACACTGTACATGGTCTCGTCATATACCTCAAACAGATCCGGCGCATCGCCGGAATGCTGCTGGGCCGTCACCGTGGCCAGCATATCCCCCCAGGCGGCATAAATCACATTTACCTTGCCCCCGTATTTTTCCTCAAAATAGGGAATCGCCTCCAGAATAGGGTCATACACATTCTCATTTTTGGATGTGTCGTAGGCATACTGATCCCGGTTATACCAATAGACAATGCTGATATCCGGATTGTCCAATGTCTCCGGCAGCCCTTCCACATGGTCCAGGAAGCCCTGCTGACCGCTTTGTCCGCCCTGGGACTCCTGGCCGCCGGGGCTCTGGGTGTTCTCCCTGTCCTGACTGCTCTGGCCGCTTTGGGATACCTGCTGGCTGTCATTTCCGCAGCCCGCCAGGCCCACGCACATAGATGCCGTCAATAATAACCCCCATACTTTTTTCATGTTTCTTTTCATTGCCCTTTCCTCCTCCTTATTTTGCAGCTGCTCCCTGTTTTGCAGCCATATTTTACATTCCCGTTAAACCGGAGTTTTCAATACCCTCTGAAAACTTTTTCTGCAATATCACATACAGAATCACCAGCGGTACAATGGCGATGAGACAGGCCGCCTGAATCTGGGTGTTGGCCGTCTGAATGCTGCCGATTCCCACTCCCGTATTGTGAAGATTCTCCAGATTGGCCTTGAACGCCGCCATGGCTGTGGCCATGGTGTCTCTCACCCGGATAAACATGGAAGGCGTATAATAATCATTCCAGTTCCATACCACAGACAGCAGCGTTACGGAAATCACAATGTTCTGTGCCGTGGGGACTATGATCTTCAGGAAGGTTCTAAATGCGCCGCAGCCATCGATAGCCGCAGCCTCCTGCAGTTCTTTTGGGATCCCGGTGAAAAACTGCATATAGATAAAGATAAAAATACCACTTTTCAGCCCCACCGCCAGAAGGGAAGGCAGCAGCGTCACCCACACGGTACCGATCAGATTGGGCCGAAGGGAGGCACCCGTCAGCTTCTCCAATCCCTCCAGAATCCCCAGAAAATCAAAGTAACGATAACTGGAATACAGAGAGGTGCAGATGGTCTGGGGAGGTACGATAATGGTCAGAATCACGCAGGCTGTAACCAGCTTTTTCCCCCTGAAATCAAACCTGGCCAGACCGTATCCCACCATCATACACACCGCGGTGGACAATAGAGCCGGAATTATTTCCATGAGCAGCGTATTCCACAGCACCTGGCCTATGTCCATCACCAGGCCTACAATCCGGAAATTTTCCAGCGTCAGGCTCTTGGGCAGCCAGATCACCGACGGATCCCAATACTGCTCCACCGGTTTGAAGGCATTGCTGACCATGTATAAAACAGGATACAGCACCACATAGCCCAGACCGATCATAAACAGTTGTCTGCACAAGGCCCACAGAACCCGGGACGGCTTTTTAACCTGTATCCTGTGCCGCAGCTCTCTTTTGAATTCCTCCTTTTTCCCGGAGGTGAGCATCTTCAGCAGGCTCTCCTGCCCGCCTGTTTTCCTTTTCTTCATGGTCCGCCTCCTAATTTTCAATCCGATTGGCTTTCCTGCCAAGCAGCAGATACGCCAGCAGCAAAAAGAACGCGATTACGGCAAAATACATCCACGCCATGGCGGCGCTTGTTCCAAACTGCATGGTCTTTCCGAACCCGATTCTCTGAATGGCCGCAATCATCACATTTCCCCCCTCACCGGTACCATAGGCAGTGCAGGAATCCACAATGATATAGACAATGTTCAAAAAGATAACCGGGGAAACCTTCGGGATCGTAACCTTCCAGAAAATTTCCCAGCTTCCGGCTCCCTCGATCCTAGCCGCCTCGTAAAAATTTTCCGGTATTTTCTGCAGACCCGATATAAAAAGCAGAATGGGCACACCGCAGTTGGCGGCCATGGCATAAATACTGTCCACCACGCCGATCATCATCCCCAAAACTTCCTTGCTGACGCCTCCCTTGAGCAGCAGCTGCGCCAGCGCCGTGGCTCCCGGCATATAGGCATTGCCGATGCCGTTGAGGGCCGTGGAACCCACCGCATTGCTCACCATGGAGTAAACCACTCCGCTGGTCAGGATAATGGGCATGAAGAAAATCGCCCGGTACAGGGTCCTTCCCCGGAATTTTTGCACCAATATCACCGCCACAAACAGACTGAGTACGGTGCAGATGCAAACCTGCAGCAGCATATTTTGGACCACTGTCAGAAGATTGGTCAGAAACGAACTGTCCTGCAGAATCAGATACTTAAAATTATCCAGGCCCACATAGCTTGTCTCCAATCCTCCCGCTCCCATTATCACATTATTCAGCGAGTACCAGAAGCTCTCCACAAAGGGCTGCAGGAAAAAGATCAGGAAGCCGATTATCCAGGGCAATACAAACAGATACCCGGCTCTCTGCTGTCTGCGGATCAGTCCGGAGGCGCCTGCCCTCTTCTTTTTTTCTACCATCCGTATCCACTCCCTTCCCCTTCATCGACCGTCCCCTGGGTCAAAATCACGCCGTCGCATACCGCCGTATACCCCTTTCCCCGGACCAAAAATCCGTCGGCTGTCACATCGCTTTCTCCGTAATTGACATAGAGCACCGTCTTGTTTTCGTAACTTACCTTCCTAACCCCGGTCTCCAAAATTTCATGTCCGATGATTACACTGTCCTGTACCCGGGACAGCACCTGGTTCAACTGTGCGTGCTGAGACGCCATATACCCTTCCCAATTTGTAAAATCTGCGGAATACAGATGGTCCATGGAGGAACCGATCAACTCATCCGTATTCTCCCCCACCAGGGAATACAGGGGATATGCTCCATACTCCATGTATTTCAGAGTCATTTCCTCCGGACTGCCGCACAAGTTCACCGCATCCAGAGAGTAGGACACATAACCATGCAGCACCATCTGATAAAAGGGAATGCTTACATCCTCGATATCATAGCCGCTGGATGCCCCCGGCGTCCGCAGAATATGTCCGGCCCATGCCGCCGCATAGCCGTTTGCCCCGGTGAGCATCAAATCTTCCATTGCCTGGGCCGCCTGGCTGACGGTGTCCCGGAGCACCTCCGTCACCTGATTCCGCCCCATACCGCCGGTTCCCAGTTCCGAATAGCACTTCTCTCCTATGGCGTCCAGGGCCAGATTCTGATAGCCTGCCTTTTGCATATTATCCACCAGCAGATTATAAAACTTGTTTATGGATGCCGGTCTCAGCAGGTTCCAGGGTTTATATCTGCTGTCCGTCTCCGTGGATTCCAGCAAAAAACGGTATTGGTTCTGGGCCGTGTTCACTGCCGACTGTAAAAAGTCTTCCACCTTACTCACCCCGTTTCCGGGCCGATAAATATTCAGCAGGTCAGCCGACAGGTACAATCCCCCGCCCGCCTCCTCCAGACGCCGCTGCAGCGCCAGCAATTCTTTTCTGCTGCCCACCCGGGGTTCCGCTTTGGCAGAAGTGGGAATCTTCCTCCAATAGCTTTCCTTCATCCAATAGTTATATTTGATCACTACGGAATCCACTCCCCGGGCAGACAGGGCATCCAGCATTTCGTTCACTTTCTTTACAGACGTGAGAGAAATCTTCCTGTCCATGGGAATTCCCAGAAAGGATTTATTTTTTATCATATAGCCGTAGAGATCCAGGTAAAGGGGAATCTGATCTCCGCCTATGATCCGCCGCTCCAGTCCCTCGTGCCGTTCCAGATAACTTCTGTAGAAAGAAGCCATATCCCCGTAATCCGATTTGCCCCGGTCCAGAAAATAAAAGCTGATTTCATAATCCTCCCAGGTCTCCAATTGTTTTTCTCCCACGCCTACCGCCTTGTCCGTGCCGTCCTTCTGGATCTGCCGCACAGTGCCCACCGTACGATATTTATAGGAGCCCCAGACCGTATTGAAGGAAGTGTATTTTCCTGCCACATTGGCCTTGACGGCGGCCCTGCCGTCTCCCCCGGTGATTACCGCCAGAAATCCCAGATCATTCTGATGGACCCCAAAAACAGGCAGATATTGCGCCTGGGCCTGGGTCTGGCGGGAAGGCACTGCGGAGGCAGGACCCGTGTTCTTATCATTTGTTCCGTCATCGAAGCCATACAGTTCCTTGGAATAGGTATTTGCGGCAAGTCGGTTATTGTTGTAATAGATCAGCGCTCCGCTGCCGTCCGGCACCAGCATATAACCTTCCTGATCCCTTCCTCCCGCTCCGAAAAAGGGCAGTACATCAATGGAAAGAATCTGGTTTGTTCCGTACTCGGCCACACCGTCCGTAAGCACCTGTGCCACAAACCGGTCCTCTTCCACTGCATATCGCAGCGGTATTCGGAATTCCTCATTGGGAAAGTCAAACAGAAAAATCACCGAGCCATCCGCTTCCAGACGGTAAGACAATCCGTCCTTTGCCACGCTGGACATATATCCCCCACAGGTCATATTCACGTTCTGACCGGTGCTGTACTCCACTGTCAGCACCGAGAGCAGTGCATTTTTATGAAATCCGCCTGCCAGTGTATCCTCCCGCTTTTCCGCCGGATTGGTATACCAGGTATGACCCTGGATCTTATCCTCCACCGCCGCCTCACCGCTGCTCAGATTGGCATACAGGACGAAGCGTTCATTTTCATGAATCCGGGTCAGTGCATCCGATTCCGAAGCCGGCAGAAATCCTTCCGACAGGTTCCGCACTGTCTGGCGCGGGGGCTGCTCCGAAGCCTGCCTTCCGCAGCCAGAAAGCCCCGCCCCCAAAAGCAGCAGGCAGATTAACAACCATAATTTTTTCATATTTACCCCCATTTTCCCGAAGTCTTCGACTTCACAGTCTCCGCGTTCGTAATCCCCAACTTCGCAGCCTCCGACTTCCTGGTCTCCCGCTTCCCGGAATCTTTGATTCCGTCTACAGGCGAAATGCGATCTCGTTGTATATGGTGTATAAAAAAGCATATATCTGCTGTACCAGACTGTAACCCAAAAGCAGTAAAAACAACAGAATTACAATCCCCGCCGCCGTAAGCGCCAGATTTAAAAAGACCTTTACCGCCGTAAGCTGATGCACATAATACTCGCCGATCAGCAGAATCAATCCGCTCCAGAGCAGGCCCACCACGCGTAAGGCCGTCAGAAAGGCCTTCATCTCCAGATTGGTGAAATTTGAAGCAAGAATATAAATCATATCACACACCGTATAGGGCACCAGCGTATAGCAAAGCATGACGAACACCTGCCGGGATTTTCCCTCGGTGAACATCAGGGAACTAACCGCCCAATTTGACACATAGCAGATGGCAAACCCGCCCATGCTGATGAGGAAAATAGACGGAACGGATATCTCCTCCGGATTGGCGGTATTATAGATAAATCCCATGAGTGCTTCGTCAAACACTCTCACCAGAAAAAAGGCCGTCAGGATCAGCATACAAAAGAACATACTTCCCGCATTATTCCACTTTATCTGGTCAAAACCGTTCACCGGATGGAACATGGTATATCTGCACTGTTTTGCGCCTTCCTTCAGACCGTTCATGCCGCCGCCCCCTTTCTTAAATTTATCCGTACTCTGTGTTTTTTCCACAAAACCACTGCTGCCGTCAGTACCGCCACACAGAATACAATGGCTCCGAAGGCATTTCTGATCTTGATCAGAGACGCTTCTTTATAGGCCAGGGAATACCCCTCCTTGTCCCCTGCCAGCCGATAATAATACATGGCAGTGTCATACTCTTCCATTTGATAGTAAGCCTTTCCCAATCCGGTGTAGGCCGCCAGATAATTGGCATTGCGCCGGATCACTTCCTTCCAGGGCTCTATGCTCTCCTCATAGAGTCCTTCATTGTACAGCCTTACCGCATTGTGCACCAGTCTGCCGAATTCCGTGATCCTCAGTTCCGTGATGGTATTTTTATCCCCGTCCAATACATACAGCCTGCTCCGGACCTGAATCAGGGACACGGGCCTCCGAAACAGTCCCGCCCGGTCTCCCTGGCCTCCCATCATAAAAAGGGGTTTCCCGTTCTCGTTAAGCTGGTCAATGGAACCATACTTGGTGTCCAGCAGAGTGACAATTCCATACTCGTCTGCCGCAACATCTATGTACGACATCCTTCCGTTCACCTTATATGGCAAAGCATTGATTCCCACCGGATTGACCCGGGATACCAGATCCATTCCCTTTTCACCGATGACCGTGCCATATATATAGCCCTGGGGATCCATAAAGATATTACTGTATTCAAGGGGTACAAAGGCCTGCATGGTAGCCGCTGCCTCATCGCTTAAAAGTTTTTGCCATGCCTTTTTCAAATGGTCCTTCCATGTCATGGACACGTTACGTGCGCCGAAAAACTTAATAAAGCTGCCATCCGATTCCAGATAAACCATCCCCTGGTATACGCCCTTGGACAGCACATATATGCGTCCCCTGTCATCCACCGCGATCTTACTGGGCCGATAGTCAAAGTTCACTGGAATAAGCGTCGTCTCTGGAGAGCCGAAAATCTGCCGGATTTTTCCCAGAGCATCGCAGACCACCACTTCCTGGTTGCCCGATTCGGCAATATACATGGTGCCGTCATCCTGTACAAAGATTCCCTGGGGATTGGAAAGCACATATTCGCTCCCGTCGGGGCGGGTCAATCTGTCATACTGTCCCACCAACTCCATTTCTTCATTCAGCACCAGAATCCTGGCGTTTCCTGCGTCCACCACATATATCATATTGCGGGCGGCATTATAAAACAGGTCCGCGCCATTATTAAAATCTCCGCAGCCGATTTGGGAGCCGCTGATACTGCGCACCGGCACATAGCCATTTGGCGAAGGCACCGCATTGCCCCACACATCCAGCGTAAAGGTCTCGTAAGGTGCCTCCGATGCCAGCACCGTCCGGGGAAACAGCAGCGACAGCAACATCCCCCACAGCAACAGGACCGATACTTTTTTTCCCATGTTCATAGACATACCCCCCCTTATCCCTTGATCCCGGTACAGGACATGGTCTCCATTACGGAAGACTGTGAAATAATAAACACCACCACCGGCGGTATCATAATGATCAATGCCACCGCGGCGCCCGCCCCTGCCCTGGCGATTCCCGCTTTGGATATGGACTGCATCACCGCCGTCAGGGTTTTTAAAGCCTCGTCATAAATATACTGGGACTCTCCCGTATTCCACAGATCCTTGAAGGTAAAAATAGTCAGTGTCATCCACGCCGGTCTCACCAAAGGCATGACCAGCCGCCAGAAACAGATAAATTCATTGGCGCCGTCCACTCTGGCCGCCTCCAACATCTCGTTGGGAACCGTTACCATAAACTGCCGCATCAGGAACACGCCAAAACTCCCTGCCAGAATCGGAAATACCAGCGAATAATAGCTGTTGATCAGCCCCATTTTGCTGATAATAATGTACAGCGGCGTCCTGGTAACTTCAGGCCGGAACAATATGGCAAGAACCACGATCTGATAATAAATGCCTATATATCGGCTTTTATTTTTGGCCAGCGGATAGGCCGCCATGGAAGCGATTAATATGTACAGGACCGTTCCCGCCACAGCGATAAACAGGCTGTTGAAAAGGGATCTCTCGAAGGGGATCCAGGTGCTCTGCGCTATCTCCACCAGGTCGCTGAAATTATTCCAGGTTGGATGTCTTACAAAAAACTGCGGCGGATACGCAAGAATCTCGCTCAAAGGCTTAAACGCCGTGGATACCACATAGACCACGGGCAGCAGCATAAAAATGCCGATCAGCGCCAAAAATGCAAATATCAGAAATGTCCCGAACCAGGAACGGCTGAGTACCTTCTTTTTTGACTCCCGGATGCTTTTGGGCTGCAGCCAAAACAAAAAATCGGCCACCGCTCTCAGCGGTTTTTTCTTGGAATTCATTGTATTTTTCATATTGGCTTATCCCTCCTGCCATACGGACAACAGCTTGTTGACTGCCTTCCACATGAGCAGCATCATCGCGAACAAAAATACCGCCACCGCGCAGGCATATCCCATTTCAAACCTGACCTGACCGAAATCCAGAATGTGGAGCACCAATGTATGAGTGGCATAATCCGTACTGGGAAAGCCCGTCAAATTCATACATTCATAGCCCACGGCAAAGGATGTGGATATCTGCATCACCGCGCCGAACAGCAGCTGAGGCACCATCTGAGGCAGCGTGATATACCACAGTTCCGCAAAACGGTTGGGAATGCCGTCAATGGCTGCCGCCTCAAAAAGTTCTCTGTCCATAGACTGGAGACCGGCCACAAAGGCCAAAAATCCCGTTCCCAGAGACAACCACAGAATTACCACAATCACTACTCCAAGCATGTACTTTGTATCCGACAGCCATTGCTGAGGATCACTTAAAATACCCAGTCGGATCAGAACATCATTCAGCAGACCATAGCTGTCCCCGGAGAAAATATAGACCCAGACAAAATACACATTTCCCGCCAGTGAGGGCAGATAAAAAACCAAGGTTAAAACCGTCCTCACAAACCGGTTAAATTCATTGATCAGCCAGGCCGTCAGGAAGCTGAGAATATAGCTGACAGGACCGGTAATCATGGCAAAAACCGCCGTGTTTTTCAGCGCTATAAAAAACACATCGTCGTCAAACAGCATCCTGATATAATTGTCAAATCCCACGAAAGCAGGGCTGTCAACCATATTGAAGTATGTAAAACTCAATCCCACCGCTGCCAGAATGGGCAATATGGTAAACAAGACGAACAGGATGGTAAACGGAGCCAGAAACACCAGGCTTGGACCCTGAAGTTTCAGCCATTTGTGAAACTTTCTCTTTTTAGACACGGATTGCGCGCCGCCGTTTTTCATTGACATTTTTGCACCCCCTGCCCGCCTAATAGTTAAATTCTTTCTGTTTGCGGGTCAGTTCCTTATTGATTTCAATATTGTACTTATACAGGGTTTCCCGGATATTTTTCTTGTTGTACACCACTCCGCGGAATGCAAAGGACAGGTTCCGCGCGATATAATAGCTTCCGGGAATCTGTTCCACCGCCACGGTGTTTTCCCACTGCTGCCGGATTACCTCTGCCTGTGCCGGCGTCCAGGGAATGCTCTCAAAGGCTTCTCTGTTGGCCGTCCGATATCTGGCCGCCGTACCCATATTCTGTTCCACGCAGATTCCGAATTCCGCCTGCGTATCGGCTCCCACCCACCACTTCAGAAATTCATATGCTTCATCGGGATACTTTGTATCCGCCAGGATCACGGCTCCGGTGGAGGAGGCAGTCACCACATTATTAATGCTTCCGTCCTCCTGCTCTATTCCCGGCATGGCTGCAATATCCCACAGACCGTCCAGTTCCGGGGCCGCCGAATACAGGTAGTTCACCTGGCTGAAGGGCTCGATGGCCAGAGGCATCTCTCCGCTGCGGAAGCGGTTGAAAAAGTCAAATACCAATGACAGGCTGTATTTGGTATACAGATCTGTCCAGTCCCCGAAGGCCTGCAGCGCCTCCGCCGTGTGAAAAGTAGATCTGGTAAGGTCCTGATTATAAAAGCTTTTTCCCCGTTGGTAGAGATAGGTCTCAAACACACTCTGCATCTGGGGAACACCCACCATATAATTGGCATTGGATAAAAATACAATCTGCTCATAAAATTCCTCCCAGGTCCGGGGAGGCTCCAGTCCCAGCTGTTCGTAAATATCCGTGCGGTAAAACAGCACATTGAAACTCTGTGTCTCGGGAAGGGCATACAGGCCGCCCTTATACCAGAAGGGAATGGCGGCGCTTTCCATAAACTGCCCCAGTACCTCCTGATAATCGGCAAACCGGGTCAGATCCAGCAGCGCCCCCCGCATCCCCAGGTTCACCGGTGTCTCCGTAGAGGTAAACAGTGCCACATCCGGCCCTTCTCCCGCCAGCACCGCCTGAATCAGCATATCGGAACTGTTCACCAGGCTCACCTCCACATTCACCCCTGTCCGGGCCACAAAACTTTCATCAATAAGCCGTTTCAGAATGATGGCCTGATCCCGGCCCGATGTGGCCTCGGTAGTAGTGATGTCCCCGGTGCTGATCCATACCCGCAGCGTCTTGTCACCCTCTGTCTCCTTCACGCCCGCCACGGAAACAGTGTCCGCCACAAAGGAATTAAAAAACATTTTTGTCCTGTACGCAAACTGTTCCCAGCCGCCACCGCCCACTTCCGGCGTTTCCACATCGGGGGAATAAACGTAAAACTTATCCAGCGTAAGGGGCTGCGCCTGCATATCAATGGCCCAGGTAGCCACACTGCTGATATTACTGCGGAAATACTCTACCCGCCTGGAGATTTTATTGGGCTTCTCCTGCAGGGTCTCCAGCATTACCGCCATCTCCTTGAGCACCGATGCACTGGAGGCAGATACATATTCCATTTTGTCTATGGTCTCATAATATAATTCCAGTTGCTGCCTGCGCCTTTCCATCCGATCCAGCAGGCCGGGAATGTTATCCTGCAGATTAAAATCCCGATTGGCATCAATGGTCACTCTGGTATAATCCGCATTAAAACCCGTGAAGGAAATGATCTCTCTGTACATATCCTGCAGATCTTCCGCCACATTCCGTACACCCCGAAGCACCTCAGCCATTTCCTCGTCCATGCTCACCTGCAAACCAAGCACATGCCGGCCGGCGGTGAGATACAGCTTCGCGGGTTCTCCCATCCCGTCTTCCAGACTTTGCACATACCATTTTGTGCTATAGGGGAATTTGATCACCTCTGCCTCCTTAAAAGGCGATGCCCCATCTATGGTCAGACTTCTCACGGAATAGGAATTAGCCTTGTCCGACTGTTTTGCCTTAAAAGCCAGACAATAATACCCATCCCGGGGCACTTCAAATTCCCATGTAATTTCCTGCCCCATTTCCTTCCATGTGCTTTTCCCGATGGTATTGTAACGGGTTCTGGAGGGACTGGAGGGGGTCACATGCGCATTGGTTATATCATATGTGGCAAACAGCGCCACGTCATTTTTCAGATAACCGGCCTCTGCCTCATATTCTGCTAAATAACCGCTGCTGTCCGAGGCGCCCAGGGCATCCCACCGGGCCAGTGTCTGCCCGTAATCCCTGGGTTCAGGCGCTCTCAGGAATGTGATCTTATCAATGGCAACGGCCTCCTGCTTCAGACGAAGCGTCAATGTATGCCTGCCTTCCGACAGGTAATACCAGACCGGTCCCACATAACCCCTCTGCGGATCCTGTGCCAATCTTGTCTGCCAGTCAAATTGTTCTATCAGATCCGGGCGCAGTTCATTTCCTCTGACATCCTTCTGAAAATCATGATCGGATATGCCGAAATAGGTCTCGTCCTGATATAATCTGCGAAAACTCACATTCTGCGCATTCTCATAGGGAAGTTCTCCGTCCAGCAGAATGTCAAACAAAATGTCACCGTTTTTCAGAGGAACGGCACAGTAAGTCAGGGCCAGATTGTAATACCCCGCCTGGGATGTTTCAAATTCCCAGGAAACACTTCCCTGAGGCGTATCCCAGTACAGGCAGCCCTCTCTTCCCATATATTCCGCCGCATAGGCATTGCTGTGATCCTCTTGCGAAAATAGTCCTCCCCGGATCTCTATGTATACATCTTCCGGAATCTCCGCCGCCCCATCATTCATTTCCAGATAATCCGCATAGGAAGGGATTCCGCTGCCTGCCGTTTCCCGCTGTTCCAACAGGACTTCTTCCTGCACGGCATCGGTTTGGGTCTTGCTTCTCACCTCTGCCAAGTCCTCCCGGGCACATCCGCTCAGGGAAGTTATCACCAGCGCCATACTGAGCAGTAATACTGTTGTCTGCCGTCTTTTCATGCCATACCTCTCTGTCCGCTTTCAGCGGTACAAACAACTGCCTAATTTTGTCTGAATAGCTATATATTGAGTAAACGTTTTACCTATTGCTAATTTTAAACATACATGCAAAAAAAGTCAATATATGTTCTGTGTTTTCGTCATATTGTATAATTGTCAACCCGATATTTGGTTATTTCTTCCGTATAAACAGGATAAAATTGCAATTATGCAGGAAACGTTTTCCATTAATTAGATGACCGCAGCCCCGTCAAGCACGGTCCTTAATTTCGCTGCCTGTCGTCTACCTTCTTGTTCCTGCTGCCAAGCTGGCAAGGCGGGAAGGTATTGATTTCATTCTTGACCCTATGTGGGCAACTATAAAAGATAATCTTTTTGAACACATTGATGGGCTTATGTCTCAATGGGGAAATAAAGATAAGAAAAAGCCTTGATCTCTTTAAATCTGTCAAATAAATAAAAATGGCAGTGCCCCTGCTGGAACAGGGGCAAATCATGTGACAAATGTCATGACAAAAAATTCACCTGTCAGCAAGGTGTGTTACTTTTACAATAAGTATATCAGCTATTGAAAAACAGCGGATTCCCTTGTATTTCAAAGTAGAATCCGCTGTCTTTCCAAAATATACTTTTCTGCTGGTGGCCGGACTTGAACCGGCACGGTGTTGCCACCGAGGGATTTTAAGTCCCTTGCGTCTGCCTATTCCGCCACACCAGCCGACGCAGAGTAAGGAGCAGGCCAACCGGCCCCGCCTTACATTCTATGCACGTCCCTGTAGGGAAATGCAAATGGATGGAGGTGGATTCGAACCACCGAAGCAATTTGCAGCAGATTTACAGTCTGTCCCCTTTGGCCACTCGGGAATCCATCCATGAAAAGCGCTCTAACGCTTTAACCTAAGCCATTGTAGCATATGTCGCCATAAATTGCAACCGAATTTTTTATGCCCGGCCGCTGCTTTTATAATGCGGCCGGGAAATGCCCCGGAGAAGGCGCCGTCTGTCACTGTCCCCTGTATTTCAGAATCATTGCCGAAAAGGCAGGCAGCGATACCTTAATCTTGCCGGCAAAAATGGAGTACTCCACAGGCTCCAGGCTGTAACCCCTCTCGGTTGTCTGGATCAGCTGCACCATGACGCCGCTGCGGGGGATGTTCACCTCCCAGACCATCACTTCCTTCTCCAGCTCATGGTGGTTGTTGTTCACCAGAATCACACATTGCTCCCGGCGGCTGAAACGACCGTAGGCAAGATAGTTATAATCGGCGTCAATATATTTGATAGAACCGGTTTTCAACTCCTGGTTGCCCTTATGGATGCGTATGATCTCTCTGTGGAAGGCAATCAATTCATGATCCTCATGCCCCCAGGGATAAGTTCTCCGATTGTCGGGATCGGTGAAGCCGCACAGGCCCGCCTCATCCCCATAATAGATGGTGGGAGCGCCCATCCAAGTCATCTGCATCACCACCGCAGCCCGGAACACCGCCTTGTTGACGCCCTGGTCCGCCGCCTCCGGCCCCAGAGTGCCGGTACGCCCCACCTTGTGATTGGTGCGGGTCAAAAAACGGGAGTGATCGTGATTGGACAACTCATTCATGGCCACCTGCCAGCTGGGCATGGCCAGATTGGAACTGTGATGCTTCATGGCTCCCCAGAAACTGTCCGCATTGCCCAGCAGATCCTCCCGGAAATCATCGCTGTGCTTCTCCATGCCTGTGAGGAACCATGTGACCGGCTCCATAAAGGCATCGTAATTCATCACGGTATCCCATTCATTCCCCTGCAGCCACTCCCTGGTGTTGCCGTAATGCTCCGCCAAAATGATGGCATTGGGGTTGGCCTCCTTGACCACCCGGCGGAACTCCTGCCAGAAATGATGGTTGAACTCAGGAGAATGCCCCAAGTCCGCCGCCACGTCCAGACGCCATCCATCCACATTATAAGGGGGAGACACCCATTTGGCGCCGATGTGCAGCACATAGTCAAACAGCGCCTTGGAACCTTCGTAATTCAATTTGGGCAGAGTATCATGCCCCCACCAGCCGTCATAGTCTTTATTATACGGCCAGTTGCTGCTGAAGAAAGCAAAATAGTCTTTATAGGGACTGTCTCCGGACACATGGGCCCCTTTTTCATATCCCGGCGCATATTCATAGATCCGCTCCCGGTCCATCCACTTGTTAAAGGAACCGCAATGATTGAACACGCCGTCCAGAATCACCTTCATGCCCCGGCGGTGCGCCTCCTCCACCACCCGGACAAAGAGGCTGTTGCTGGCCTCCAGATTGGCCTTGTTGGTCACCCGGTCGATATACCTGCTGGCATGGCTGTTGTCCTTGTCCCCGGGAGAAAGCAGATCTCCCTGGTCGCTGATAATGCGTCCGAAATGGGGATCAATATAATCATAGTCCTGAATATCATATTTATGGTTGGAGGGGGAGACAAACAGAGGATTGAAATAAATCACCTCTACACCCAGGTCCTGGAGATAATCCATTTTATCCAGCACTCCCTGCAGATCCCCGCCGTAGAATTCCCGTACATCCATCTGGGCCGGATATCGGTTCCAGTCCTCCACACGGTGCACATGCTCCCCGATATAGGTATATTCGTCGGTGAGCACGTCGTTGGAGGGATCCCCATTGCAGAAACGGTCCACATAGATCTGGTACATGACGGCGCCCTTGGCCCAGTCCGGCGTCTTAAAGCCGGGCAGGATCACGAAATCATAGTATTCATTCACATCCCGGGCCAGCCCTCTCACATCATAGATGCCGGAAATCTTGCCCGTCTCCACCTCGAAATGATATATGACTTTCTCATTCTCCAGCTGGAGTTCATAGCTGTAATAATCAAACAGCCCATCCGACTCAGCCCGGCTCATCAGATGGCGCCGGCCTCCGCACACGATAAACACCCGGTCCACATTGTGCCTTGCGGTCCTGAAACGAATAGTCACCCTGTCGTAAGGGGCCGGCTGTGAAGGGCTCACATAATCCTCGGTGGTGTCGGTGAAAAGACCTCTTTTATTAAAAACAGGACGCATAGTCGCCATGTATATCTGGGTCTGTTCCACTCTCCGTATATAGTCGATATCCATGCCTTTACCTCCCGGTCTGCATAATGTGCATTACTTTTATTTTAATAGATTAGGGTTGTCTGCGCAAGGGTTTGATCCCCCGGTTCAACCAGTACTATAGTACTATTTACAGTGTTCGGCAAATCAGTAAAAAAGACAGCCGCTAAGCTGTCCTTTTTAGAGAAGGTATTTCTTTCTTATGGGGTATAGCAAAAAACTATATAATGTATTGGGGGGTTACGCATATTATAATACCATGCCCACCCGGATTTGCATAGCCTCACTTTTCACAAATATTACAAAATGGCATATCTGTTTTTGTGCATTTCTTACAATATTCTATATTGCTCCCGCCCCGGGCTGCCCATCCTTACACCACTCCCGAAGATATAGGAAAACACGCCGTTTGCCATTACACCGGCTGGAACAAAGCCTCAAACTCCTCCTGGCCGATCTTCTCCTTCTGAAGCAGAAGTTCCGCGCAGCTGTGCAGCACATTCTCATGCTCCAGAATCAGTTCTTTTGCCCTGGTGTAGCACTGGTCGATAATGGACTTGACCTCCCGGTCAATCTCGCCGGAAATGGCCTCGCTGTGACTCTTGGCATGGGCCAGATCCCTGCCGATGAACACCTCATCGTCGTCATCGTCGTAGCAGATCACACCGATCTGGTCGGACATGCCGTAGCGGGTCACCATACGGCGGGCCTCCTTGGTGGCCTTCTTGATGTCGCTGGACGCGCCGGTGGTAATATCTTTGAAAATGATCTCCTCGGCGATTCGGCCGCCCAGGGAAACCATGATGTCCTGCATCATCTTACCCTTTGTCAGGAACATCTCATCCTTTTCCGGAAGGGGCATGGTATAGCCCGCCGCTCCCAGGCCCGTGGGAATAATGGAAACCGTGTGCACCGGTCCCACATCCGGCAGCACATGAAACAGAATGGCATGGCCCGCCTCGTGGTAGGCAGTGATCTTTTTCTCCTTGTCGGAGATAATGCGGCTCTTCTTCTCCGCGCCGATCCCCACCTTTACAAAAGCGGCCTCAATATCTTCCTGCTGCACAAAGGCTCTGTCCTTCTTGGCGGCATTGATGGCGGCCTCGTTCATCAGGTTCTCCAGATCCGCGCCGGAGAAGCCCGCCGTGGTCTGGGCTACCCGCTCCAGGTCCACGTTCTCGGACAATGCCTTGTTGCGGGCATGCACTTTAAGGATTTCTTCCCGGCCCCGCACGTCAGGACGGCCCACCGCCACCTTGCGGTCAAAACGGCCGGGACGCAGAATGGCGGGATCCAGTATATCCACCCGGTTGGTGGCCGCCATCACGATAATACCCTCATTGACGCCGAAACCGTCCATCTCCACCAATAGCTGATTCAGAGTCTGTTCTCTCTCGTCATGGCCGCCGCCCATACCCGTGCCCCGTCTGCGGGCCACGGCGTCAATCTCGTCTATAAAAACGATGCAGGGGGAGTTCCTCTTGGCATCCGCGAACAAATCCCTGACACGGCTGGCGCCCACGCCCACAAACATCTCCACAAAGTCCGACCCGGAAATGCTGAAGAAAGGCACGCCCGCCTCTCCCGCCACGGCTTTGGCCAACAGCGTCTTGCCGGTTCCGGGAGGTCCCTCCAGAAGCACGCCCTTGGGAATTCTGGCCCCCAGTTTGGTATACTTGCCGGGAGACCTCAGAAAATCCACGATTTCCTCCAGTTCCTCTTTTTCCTCCTTCAGGCCCGCCACCATGCCGAAATCCGTCTTATTTTCCCCGGCATAGAGCCGCACGGCCCGGTGTCTGCCGAAGTTCATCATCTTGCTGTTGCCGCCGCCCGCATTCTGGGCGTTCATCATCATAAAGAAGAAAATAAACATGGCCGCAATGATCAGCAGGGGAAGTATGGTGGTGAGAAACAGACTCTCCCGTTCAATGTCCTCCACGGTAGGTTCATAGCCATGCTCCCTGGCGAGGGCCTCCACTTCCCGGATATCCGTGGCATACAATTCCCGGACCACATCCCCGAACACCACCCGGGCATATCCGGTGGGAGCTTCCCTGTTGGGGATTATGATCACTTCCCGCACCACGCCGCTGTCCAGATCCTGAACGAACTGCGCCTGGGTGTAATCATTTTCCTGTCTTCGCAGCAGAGAGATCACCGCCAGCATGACCAGCAGAAACGCAATCAATATAAAATAAGAACTGAAATATCTGCTATGTTGTTTCAATGGATGCCTCCTAATTCATTTCCGTTTCAAACTTTACCACCCCAATATAGGGCAGATTCCGATAACGCTGGTCATAGTCCAGGCCGTATCCCACCACAAACTCATCCGGTATCTGAAAACCGGTGTAGTCCACATGCACGTCCACCACCCTGCGTTCCGGCTTATCCAGAAGGGTACAGAGACGCAGGGATCTGGGTCCCCGGTCCCGCAGCATCTCCAGCAGGTAACTCAATGTCCGGCCCGAATCCACGATATCCTCCACCACCAGCACATCCTTGTCCTTGAGGGATTCGTCCAGATCCTTCACGATCTTGACCACGCCGCTGGATTTGGTATCTTTGCCATAGCTGGACACGGACATAAAGTCCAGCGACACCGGTACGCTGATGCGCTTGGCCAGTTCACACATGAAAAAACTGCCGCCCTTCAGCACGCATACCAGATGTACCTGCCGGCCCTGGTAATCCCGGCTGATCTGCTCGCCTATGGCCTGAATCCTGGCATCCACGTCCTCTTCCGTTATCAATACTTCCACATGCTCCGCCATATTTGCTCCTTTCGTATCTCTATAACCTTTCGTATTCCACCTGGAGGACCTGTCTGGTATCTTTGCCGATCCTGCAGGATTCACAGATCCGGCCACCCGCCACCCACAGCACATGACTGCCCCGGGCCAGCAGGGGAATGCCGTCCCGCTCCTCCCTGGGCACTTTCCCGTCAATAAATAGGCTTTTCACCGTCTTGCGCCCGGGGCCATGGGGAGTGCGGATTTCCAGATAATCCCCGGCCCGGCGGGTCCTCCACTCCAATAGTCCTTCCATTTTATCACAATCCATCCATTTCGTATACCGATTTTCCAAAAGATTCGTACTTTTTTCACCGAAATCTACGGACAGAATCTTCTTTCTGTATAAATCCTCCTTCTCCCAGCGGGTCAGGCGCAGAAAGCCCCCGGGCACTTCGCAGATCCGGCTCTCGCCCAGATTCCCGGGGACGGAGACCTGGAGGGCAAAGGGCTGCGCTGCCCCGGGTCCCGCCTCCTGCTGCCTTTCCAGAATAATCCGGTCATAGCTGCGCGCCGCCCGGATTCCCTGGGGCAGATGGATCTCCCGGTTGCCCGGCTGCATCCACAGTTCCAGCACCTGGCTTACCTGTCCGGCTCCCATGTCCCTGTGAGCCGGGGACAATTCTTTCAGCGCGGACAGAAGCAGCCCTTTTTGCAGAGCAGGATGCAGATCTCCGAAAGCAGGGCCGCGGATAACCAGCCGGAACGCCCCTTCCCTGTCCAGGCACAGCCTTCCTGCCTGCCTGATCTGTTCTTCCATATAATCCTCAATTTCCATGAAAATATCCGCAGTACGGCATAAATGGGCCGTGGCGCCCATGCAGACTTCCTGTTCCGCATAAGGCAGAATATGCCGCCGGATCCGATTGCGGGTATAGGCGTCCGACTCATTGGTGCTGTCCCGGCAATAGGAAATCCCCCGCTGCTCCAGATAGGCTTCGATCTCTCTCCGCTCCAGTCCCAGCAGCGGCCGCACCACTGGTCCCCGCACCGGCCGGATGCTTCCCAGACCCGCCAGTCCGGTTCCCCGGAACAGATGGAACAGCATGGTCTCCGCCCGGTCTCCCGCATTGTGGGCCACAGCCACCTTCCGGGCCTGCCGCCGCTCCATCTCTCTGTCAAAAGCCTGATAGCGCGCCTGCCGTCCCGCCTCCTCGGTAGAGCACCTATGCCTCCGGGCCAGAGCCTGCACATCCTCCTCCACCAGCGTGAAAGGTACTTCCAGCCTGCGGCACAGTTCCTCCACATATGCTCCGTCCTGAGCCGCGTCGGGCCGTATGCCATGGTTTACATGCACCACATAGAGCCGAATCCCCAGTTCCCGCCGGAGTCTGTGCAGCGAAAATAAGAGGCAGACAGAATCTGCCCCTCCCGAAACACCCAGCACCACCCCGTCACCCGGGGCAAAAAGTCCCTGCGCCCTGCAATACGCCATCACCCGCTGTTCCAGTTCATAATATCGCTCATTCATATTCTTATGATAGCCATTTTACTACAAAATGTCAATCATCCGCCAGGCTAAATTTCCTTTCATCTGTGACTGTCAAACACTCCCAGCACCAGCACGGTCATATCGTCCATAATACGTCCCTGGCTGCAGCGCAGTACAAACTGCAGAAGGTTTCTGGCCATCTCCTCCGGATGCTGTTCCCGCATTCCCTCCAGATAATGTACCATGGCCTCCTCATAACCGCTCTCCCGCAGCGCATCCAGTACCCCATCGGACATCATGATGATATAGTCATTGTCGATAAGTTCCCTGCTTACGCTCTGCTGCAGGGCCCGTCGGGCCTCCTCCCCCTCCCCTGCCGCCAGAACGCCCAGAGGCAGTCCCGGCAGGCTGATCTGCTCCACATAACTGTTGCTCTTTAAAAAGGAAGCCGCCGCCCCCACCTTGCGAAAGACACACATGCCCTGGTACAGGTTCAGACTGCATACATCCAGTGTAGACATATTGCGCCGGCCTGACGCATCCTCCGATGCCAGCAGGGCGCTGTTCACCAGACTCACCGCCATATCCGTCTCAAATCCCGCCTCCAGCATTTTCTCCATCATATCCAAAACCTGGCTGCTGTCCGCTCCGGCCGCCGGGCCGCTGCCCATGCCGTCAGAGAGCAATACCGTCATCCAGCCCCGGTCAGACTGAATAATGGAATAATTGTCCCCGGAGACCGCCTCATTTTCCTTCACGGCCCGGGCACTGCCGGACAGTACCACGAAACGGGGTTCTTCCACAAACAGGTATGTACCCTCCCTCTCTTCGATGAACTGGGGGCTGGTAACGGACACCACCAGCCGCCGTCCCAGCAGCACCGAGAGCATGTCCGCCACCTCCTGACTGCCATGCCCCACCATCCGCTGGGTGTGCAGATGCAGTCCCAGAGTGGCTCCCGCCGTACTCCCTGCATTTTCCGGATCCTCCCCTTCCTCCGGGGCCTCCTCCCGCCCGGGCGGGTCAATGTAAAAAAGATCCAGCACGGTGATCCCCTCCTGCTTCAGGGCCCGCGCCACCAGCTTTTCCTCCCGCAGAGGAAGAGGCGTTAAGCGAAACACCTCCGCCGCCAGCCTGGCCATAATCTGAGACATCTCCTCCAGATTGTCACAAAGCACCTGCCGGTTTTCCCAGAGCCTGCGCTCCTCCAGTACCTGCTGCCGGGACGCGCCCTCCCGCTGCCCGGCTCTCTCCCAGGGCGATTCCCCCCGATAGCTTCTGGACAATTCCCGAAAGCTGTCCGCATAGGCCAAGAGCCTTCCTCTTCCATAGTCTGACAGCATTATGCTCAGCTGTTCCTGTTTCTCCCTGCCTGCCGTTGTCAACATCCTATCACCTGCTCCCTATACTTTCCTCGCGCCCCATGGGGCATTCAAAAGTATACAAAAAGCGGTCCATACTTTTTGTCAAAATATGGATCGCTTTTCTTTTTTTTCGTTGACAACTTTTCCTCTGTCCGCTTCTCCGGATAGATCACCGGGAATTCCGGTCAGTTTCCCAGAATATCCAGTTCTTTATATTCCCGAACCTTCTGCCCCACCTGTTCCCAGGTAAAATCCGAACATACAAAATGGTAGTCGCTCCACATCCGGTCCAGTTCCGCCTTGATTCCGGGAACCTCCTCCGGTTTTCCCGCTCCGGAGCGGACATGGTAATCGGGCAATAAAGCCCCGGCAATGATGCCGGTCTCCGGTACAGGAGGCTCCTCCCCCTGTCCCAGAGCGCAGATCATTCTCAAATGCCCGTCCAGATAAGCGTCAATCTCCAGATGGACGCCCATCATGCCGTTGAGGTCAAATACCTGGAAAGGCGCGCCGCCGGGCACTTCAATCTGACTCCCGGCTCCCCAGAAGGCAGGAGAATCCCCCAGTTCATAAAGGGCGCCGCACAGGTCCCGCAGACCGTAAAACTCCTCCTCCGTAGGCGCTTCCTGGAAAGACTTTAGTACCAGGTCCACGGCCCATCCCAGCTTGCCCAGAGCCTCACATCCGGGCAGGGACCCCAGCCGCTCTCCCAGTTTTACCAGCCGGGCCAGGGATAACAGGCCCCATACCCGGACCTTGGAATCTCCCAGATCCGCAGTCATCTCTTCCACCTGAGCGGGAATATTGTTGTACAGCAGGGAGGCTTCTTCCAACTTTCCAATGCGTTCAGAGCAGTCATCCATCAACTTTTCTCCCAGTTTTTTATAAACCTTATCATCGGCGCTGTAAATGGTATCCGCCCGGCTCAGCCATAACTGGGCCCGGTTATACTCCTGCTGTTCCATGGCGGCCACACCCATCTGATAATAGGCCCTGGCCAGCCCTGCCCAATCCCTTTTCTGCTGACATTCCGCCAGCCGTTCCTCCGGGGATTCCCCCTTTTTGCCAAATAAACCAAACATACGGCACGACTCCTTTCCCTGTCTGCATCCCTTATTTCTTATCCTTTTTTCTGCGGACCAGAACAAATCCCACCGCGCCTGCCGCCAGAACCACGCAGACCGCCGCCAATGCAGCGTACAATCCCACCCTGCTTCCCCCGGAAGCCGAAGTGTCAGGCTCACGGGACTGGACGGAAGCATTTTCCTGAACCTGGCTCTGGGTATCCGAAGCCGGGCTCTCCGCGCTGGATTCTTCCGCCGGATCCTCCGCTGAGGATGTGGTCTCCGCCGGATCTGCTGGCATTTCTTCACTCTCCTCCGGCTTTTCCTCTGCCGCTTCCAGCCTGCTGCCGTCCACAAAGGCCCAGTAAGCGGGTTTTACCTGATAATCATCGTCAAACAGCAGAGGGCACTGTTTGTTCCTGCCGTCCGCCGCGCCTCCCACGGCATTGAAGGTCTGAAGCCAGGAGTTCTTGTCCACAACCCCCCACAGGGTAATATTGGAGATGTTCACCCCCTCTTCCCGCAGGCTCTTCACCGTTTCGTACAATTCCCTGTAGCGCAGGCCCTGGGTGGCAAACTCTGCCTCCCGGGTGGCCTCCGTGCCGTCATAATTGCTGCTGGCCTTCATGTCCAGTTCCGTGATCTGCACCTGTCCCACTACGGCCGCATAAGCTCTGGCCGCCTTGGCAAATTCCTCCATGGTGGGGCTGCCCACAGTCTGATAATGTCCCTGCATACCCATACCGTCAATCCGGGTTCCCTCGGCTTCCTGCACATCTTTCAGCAGCTGCACGATCCCGGCCCTCTTGGCGGTAAACCATTCGTTATAATCATTGTAGTACAGTTCCACTGCCGGGTCCATATACTGATTGGCGTAGCGGAACGCGTTGATGATAAATTCATTGCTCTGGTACACAGCCCACCAGCTGCTGTTCTCCGCAGCATTGCGGTAACGGGAAACGCCGTCGCTGACAGCCTCATTGACCACGTCCCAGCCGTAAAACATACCATGGTACTTGCTGTCCTGGCCGGTGAAATGTTCCGCCATGGTCTTGATATACCATTCCAGGCGGCGGTTCATGGTATCGGTATCCGCATAGGGCTTATCCGGATCATAGTCCTCATGGAACCACCACTCCGGCGTCTGGGAATGCCATACCAGCACATGGCCCCGCACCTTGATAAGATCATCCGGATGGTTCTGGTTCCAGTCGTATATGGCGTCCAATGTCCTCTCGGCCCGGCTGTAATCCATCTTGGGAACTTCCAGGGATTCCCCGTTCAATGTGACCGTCTCCGTGCCGGGGCATTTCTGGTTGCTGTAGCCGAACATGGCATCGGGCTTTAACTCATTGCCCAGGGTAATGGCATTGAAATGCCTGGTCACAAGCGCCATGGTATCCCCATCCTTCAGATCGGAATTGACGATGGAAGTCCCTATGGTAAATGCTTCGCCCAGCTCCCCGGGCACTGCGTCCCGCAGCCGGGGCACATCCGTCTGGATCACGCTGTCCTGCGCTTCCTGTGGTCTGAGTTCCATACCCGTCATATAATATGTACCCATCACGCCTTCCCCTTGCCCGTATTCGGTCCCCTGCTCCAGGATCCTGATTACCACCTGTTCCAATTCTCCCGACCAGGTGGGAGTATATGTCCCTGTGAAATGGGTCCAAACCCCCGGTTCCAGCACCTGGCTCACCGTACCGCTGCATCCCTGGCTGTAAACCGTATTACCGTCCGCCGTGATATAGGGGGAGATCTCCACGCAGCGCTGCTGGGAGGGGGCATCCCCATAATCGGCGGCGTCCAGCATCACATAGAAGCTGTACACATAATCCTTGTCCTTCTCCACCAGACCCGTTACGTCCTGGGAGAAACATTCATAATTGGTGGTCCGGCCGGTGATCTTGCCGTAACTGGCCACGTCTCCATAGACCGGCTCGGCGCCTGTCTCAGCGGTGATGGTGGCGTTCCCCCGATCCCTGTACCACGGAGAAATGTCCTCCCCTTCTGCAAAATCCGGGCACTTTACCAGATTAGGGCCCGGCTCCGCCGCCAGGCAGCAGCCGCTGCAGGCCAGGCCCGCCGCCGTTACCAGTCCTGCCGTCAGCGCAGCAACCAATGTTCTTTGCCATCTCTTACGCATATCGCTACATCCTTTCTAAATACAATAGTCATGCTTCCTGCAGCCCCGTAACGCCCGTCCCGCGGCCCCTGAGGCAATGCTGTATAAAATTATGATAGCATATCCGCGCCCGAAAGGCTTCTCGTATCTTGTCATTTACTGGTTTGATATTGCTAAAAGGGCTTCGGCATACGCCAAAGCCCCTTCCTGTTTCCCCAAATTCCGTTCTTACTCAGCCTTGAAAACAATCTCGTCTCCATTGACCAGGCCCAACTTTTCCTTGGCAATTTCCTCATAGTACTCCTTGGTCTGAGAGCGTTTTCGAAGAAGTTCAATCTCCTCCGCCCGCTGTTTCTCTGCATCAATCTGTGCCTGCAGAGCAACAGACTGAGTCTCCAGCGTGTCCAGCCTCTCCTGCAGCTTTATGCTGCTGGCGTACACTGCCACCAGGATCATCAGCAGAGCAAGCATTACCAGAAACATGCTGAAACGGTTCTGTACCTTTTTGCGATATGCCGCTTTTTTTCTTCTGGTCCGCTTTTCCGCCATAATTTCCTCCTGGATCCCTGTCCTATTGCTTCCTGATTTTTATTTTAAGTAGTTTTCCATAATATTTCAACCTGTTTTTACAATATGACCGGGTCTTTTTCAACAGGCGCCCCAGTGCGCCGCCTGCCGCATGGCCCGCTTTTCCCACAGGGCGCAGGCAAAAACCCATGACGCGGCACAGCAGATCCCGCACATGGCACAGGGCCATAGACAGATAGCGGACCAGGAATCTGCCCACTGTCTTCTTGTACAAAAACATGCCCGCCAGAGCCCCCATCACCGCAAACCACCGCAGGCTGCCGTTGCTCTCCCGGTGCATCAGCTGAAAAATGTACAGGGCACAAAAAATCCAGAAAGCCAAATCCTCCAGGGATACCAGCAGCCCCCTGTGGGGCAGCACCCTCCGCCAAATCCGCAGGATGTCATAGACGAAGGTAATCAGGATCCCGGAGGCAAAGGCGTACAGCAAAAATACATTTTCCTCAGACATCGTCCGGCTCCCCCTGTCCTACCGAAACAGCCTGGAAAGCAGGGATTCCGATTTGCCCGGGGCTCCGCCCGCCACGTCCGAATAAGTGAAGCTGTCGATCCTGCCGTCAATGTCCACTTCGCCTTTATCCAGCATCAGCCTGCTCACATGCAGTTCCTGGCCCTTGATCATGAGCATGCCCTGTTCCGTCTCCAAAAGGATTTCATGCACGTCAAAGGACAGAACATCGTTTACGCCGGTGATGCCGCATGTCCTGCGGTTGTTCATCGCCACCTTGTGCGTGCGCCCTCCGGCAGTATTTAGGTCCTCCATAGGGCCCTCCTCCCCATCTGCGATTCCCTATAAATATATGAAGCAGAAGGGAGAAATATGCCTGCGATGTCCGCAGAGCCGTTTAATGCCGGCTTACAGATAGCGGAAAAGTTCTTTGGCCTCGTCTTTCTTTACCGTCTCCTGCACGTCCAGTACTTCCACTTTCACATCCTTGTTGCCAAAGGAAATGGTAATCACGTCCCCGGCCTTAACGGTGGAGGAAGCCTTGGCCGGTTTGTCATTAATCATTACTCTCCCGGCATCGCAGGCTTCATTCGCCACGGTCCGGCGCTTGATCAGCCGGGATACTTTCAGATATTTGTCCAGTCTCATAACAGTCTCCTGAATTTAAAAGAGAACCTATCGCTAGGTTCTCTCGCGTACTTTATCCTACTTGTTTAAAGAATCCTTTAAAGCCTTGCCGGCCTTGAACTTGGGAGCCTTGGATGCGGCAATCTTCATGGGCTTGCCGCTCTGGGGATTCCTGCCTTCTCTTGCGCTTCTCTCAGATACTTCAAAGGTGCCGAAACCTACTAACTGCACCTTACCGCCATTCTTTAATTCAGCCTCTACAACATCGGTAAACGCCTTCAGTGCCTTCTCTGCGTCCTTCTTGGACAGGCCAGCTTCTTCCGCCATAGCTGCTACCAATTCTGTTTTGTTCATGTCGAAATTCCTCCTCTATTGAGTATTCTGTTATTGTTTTTGACAGATTCTTCATATGCGAAACGTCTACATATATTTATATCTGCTTTTCCCCTGTTTGTCAAGGATTTTTCATAAAAACAATGAATTCTGCCCTGTTTACGGCGCCCCGTCAGGCCCGGGAGTGGGGGTGGCAGAAGGGGGTGGAGTAACCGTGTTTTCGGTGCTCACGCCCGGAACCAGTTCGGCAAAGGAGAAGGTCACATCCTTATACTCATTGTCAATGGAAACGGTGTAACTCCTGGTCTCGCAGCCGCTGCGGCGCAGGGTGATAATATGGCTTCCTTCGCTTTTGGCAAAGCTGGTGGGCGCGATTCCCACATAGTTGCCGTCCAGATAGACCTCCGCAAACGCGGGAGCATCCACAAATACCTTGTACTGGGCCAGCTTGTCCTTCTCTTCCTGCTTGTCATTTTCATCATCCACGTCCACGGGATCCAGCGTGATATCCAGGCCCCCCGAGGGTTGGGCTACCTTTATATAAGTGGTCATGGTCTGGTAACCGTTAGCCCTGACCATCAGTTGGTGAATGCCGTACTCCAGATTCACAGGGGCGGAAGGATCCGCTTTTTCCCCATCAATATACAGTTTGGCCTGGGCGGGTTCCAGGGTGAACACGATGGTACCGTACTCCACCTCCGGTACTTCCAGATCCCCGATATCCAGCGTGGCCTCCTCACCCCGGCGGATGGTCACTTCCTTGGTGCCTCCCCCGCCCCTTTTGCTCACCTTGACCTGATAATGGCCCTCCGGCACTGTCAGCAGCATGTCCTCCGCAATTCTGCGGATGCTGGACTGGCCGATCTCCATATAGCCGTCGATGAATTTCTCCTCATTTTGCAGACGCAGATAGCCATGTCCCTTCTCCACCTGGATGCTGAGAATACTGCTGCCAATGCCCTTGAAAGTCAGCACATCCACGGGGTTCAGTTCCATGGCCTCTATCCGCATGCCCTGGGACAGATAGATGGTATCGTCGGTGAGTTTGTACACATCCTCCCCGATGGTCACTTCTCCCCGCCGCAGGTCAATTTCATAGCGGGAGGCATCGGCATAGACCCAGGACGAAGGACTGACCTGCATGGTGTTCAGCCTCTTCTTGGAACGCAGAAAGGTCACGTCCACAATATCTCCTATCCCGATCTGTTCCAGGGATACCGCCTCCCCATATTTGTCATACAAATCGCTGGTGCCTTCCACCGCCAGTGTGTAAGTGCGGCCCAGGTCCAGGTTCAGCAATGTCACCGTACCCTCCTTGCCGTCTTTTTTTACCAGTACTGCCGTGTCTTTGGAGTCGTAACTATGGGGACCCGCCGGAACAAAGCCTGTGCCCTGCTCCTGGGGAACGGAAGGCGCAGGCCTTCCCGCCTGGCCGCCGGGCATCATGCCGCAGGCTGTCAGCAGCCCCAGCATGCCCGTCAGCGCAATCATTCCCATGACCGTCCTCTTTTGTCTCTCTGCCATCTCTACCTCTTTTCCTACATCCTATATCTGAAACACAGTTTCCAGGAAGTTCTTTTTTTGTTGCTCCTGGGCCAGCAGCTTATCCAGTTTCTCCTGGTTGCGCTGCGGGATCCACGCTTTTCCGGAATTGTAATAAAAATTAACGATCTTCCAGAACTTTTCCGGGTAAGCCAGGCGGTAATACAGGTCTATATAGGCATAAGCGCTCACCGATGCCGCCTTCTCATACGCCGTCATAAGTTCCCGTCCCAGGGCCACAGGCCAGTCGGTCTTTTCCAGAAGTTTGCGCATCAGCAGATACAAATCCCGGATCTGTCGGTCCCGGAGACATTTCTCAAAGTTTACGATATACATGCCCTGGCCGCCCCAGAGAATGTTATGGTACTGGTAATCCCCATGGCAGAAAGCGTACTCTTCCTGCCCTCCGGGCATGCGCTCCTCATAGGCGCGCCAGTTCTCCGTTATTTCCCCGGCCTGTTCGATAAAATAGTCCATGCAGCCCAGAAGATTGTATTCAAACCCGGTTTTCTGGCTCTTTTTGCGCAGGAATCTCTGCACCTTTACCAGTTCCCGGTTATGCTTCTCATATTCCTGGAGCGGGGAAAACTGTGCCGGCACAGGGCATCCCTCCCCGGGTTCCAGCACCATACATTGATGCAGCCGGGCCAAAGTACGCACTGCCTCCTGGCATTCCCCCCGGTCAAAAATATTGCATTCCCGGCCGTCCGCACAGGTTTTGAGAATATAGGCAGTCCCGTCATTCTCCCGGACGCACAGTGCGCCCTCTCTGGTGGGGACCAGTTCCTCCGCAGACACCCTGCCCTGCTCCCTGATCTGGGACAGCAGCCTGTCAACCAGCGCCAGCTTCGCCTCATTGCCCTCATATTCCTTAAATACCAGCAAGCCTTTATCCGTGTCGCACAGGATTACGCCTCTGCCCTTTCTGGTTCTCAGGACCTCCACGTCATATTGCTCCAGCAAAGCCACCGCCCTATCATTCACGTCCCTTACCTCCCATAAAACATGCAGCTCCGGCGCATCTCTGCCCGGCCCTATCCTATCTTATGAGAGCCCTTTGGAACTTATGTTACTTTCAGAAAAATCTCCGACAGCTTTTCCCTGGTATTGTCCTCCGGCGCTTCCAGCACATGCTCCAGCATCTGCTGCAGTACCGCGCCCAGTTCCGGACCCGGCTTCATGCCTGCGGCAATCAGGTCCCTGCCCCGCAGCGCCAGATCCTTCAGAGACACGCATTGCCGCCTGGCCAGGATTTCCCGGTACTGCCTGTCCCAGGCTTCCACCGCTTCCAGCTTCTCCCGGCGTCGATACAGGCTCTGGGCCATGATGTCCGCCCGCTTGACCAGAAGGAATTTGGAAAAGATATCCTCGCCGATCCGATTCATGGCCCGGCGCACAATCACGGGCGTAAGTTCCACATTGTTGCCATAGTCATGAAATTCCACCAGACGGCGGACCGTGACAATCGTATCATTGTCAAACCTGAGCCGCCGCAGAATTTCCTCCGCCATCCCGGCGCTGACGGTGGGATGCCCGTGGAAATGGGTGATCCCCCGGAAATCCGTCTCCAGGGTACGGGGCTTGCCGATGTCGTGGAGCAGCATGGCCAGCCGCAGATCCCTGGCGGCGGGCACCTCCAAAAGGCTGTGAAGAATATGCTCTCCCACGGTATAGCAGTGATGGGGATGGTTCTGAGGCGTTTTCATACAGCAGTCCAATTCCGGCAGAATCACCGCTGTGACACCCATGTCATATGCCTGACGCAGGTAATCCGGATGGTGGGAGAGCAGGAGTTTTACCAGTTCCGTCTGTATCCGCTCCGCGCTGATGGCTGCCAGGCTGGGAGCCAGTTCCCTTATGGCCTCCCCGGTATCTTCCTGGATCTCATAGCCCAACTGGGCCGAAAAACGGAGAGCCCGGAGGATGCGCAGGGCGTCCTCGGTAAACCGCTCCCGGGCACAGCCCACACAGCGGATCATCCCCCGCCGGATATCCCCCATGCCGTCAAAAGCGTCCACCAGCCCGGCGCTCTCATTGTAAGCCATGGCGTTTATGGTGAAATCCCTGCGCCGCAGATCCTCCACCAGCTGGGAGGTAAACACCACTTCCCGGGGATGCCTGTGATCTTCGTACTCTCCGTCTATGCGATAGGTAGTTACTTCATAGCCCTCCCGATCCAGCATTACCGTAACCGTGCCGTGAGCAATACCCGTATCCACCGTGCGGCGGAACAATGCCTTGATCTGTTGGGGTTTGGCAGACGTGGTGATATCCCAGTCATCCGGCTCTCTGCCCAGAATGCTGTCGCGGACGCATCCCCCCACCGCATAAGCCTCGTAGCCCGCTTCCGTAATTCTGTCTATAATATATTTTACTTTTTCCGGCAGATTTATTACCATATCACTCTCCATCTATCGTAAACTTCCCTGATCCCCGCCTGGCCAGGATTCATATTACATAAATTTCTCTATAACCTGCACAATGCCGTCCTCATCATTGCTGGCTGTGATATAATCCGCGGCTTCTTTCACGGCATCCTGGGCGTTGGCCATGGCCACTCCCAGCCCCGCATAGCGGATCATGGAAATATCGTTAAATCCGTCCCCGCAGCAAATCACATGTTCTCTGTCTACACCCAGCACAGGCAGCATCTGCTCAATGGAACTGGCCTTGCTGACGCCTCTGGGCATGACTTCCACAAAAAAGGGTTCGGAACGATAAATGCTGGCCTCACGTTCATATTTATCCTGCAGTTCTTTCTCGTAGACCGCCGCCTGTTCCCCCGGTGCAGTCATAAGGCATTTCTGGATATCAAAGTCCACGAACCCGGGAAAGTTCTCCACCACCCGGACAGGCAGGCCGTTGATCCTGGCCTCAAGCAATACGTATTCATCGGGTTCAAAGGCGGAAATCACCGTATCCCCCAGGTAAGTGACCAGGCCCATACGGCGTTCTCTGGCATAGCGGTACAGCCCCGGCACCAGGCCCGGAGACAAAGTACTCTGATAGATCACTTCTCCGGTGCGGCATTCCACGATGCGGGCGCCGTTGAAGGACAGCAGATATCCGCCGTAACGGGCCAGTTCCAGTTCCTCCTCATAGCGGCGCATACCGGGCGTGGGCCTGCCGGAAGCCAGCATAACCTTGTGTCCCCTCAAAACCGCATCCCATATGGCATGCCTGGTTTTGTCCGTAATCTCCTTTTTGGAATTGGTCAATGTGCCGTCAATGTCCAGCACCAACACTTTTTTCTCCATGGAACCTCCTGTAAATCGGTTTCAGCGACAGGAGGGAATGCCCTCTGCCGCTGATCCTGTTGTCATCCTGACTGATTGTGCTGCCGGGATTCCTTTCCCGCCAGTGTACCGGGTCTCTCAACCCACATCTTCCGAAGTTTCTTCCGTCGATTCCTCCCCGGAAGAATCGGACTGACTCTCCGGCGTATCCTCCTGGTTCTCCCCGCTCTCTGATTCCCCGGCGGCCGCTTCGGACGCGGCAGCTTCCACCTTCAGATAGTTCAGGTTGCCTTTGGGATCCTCCAGCGTCACGGACTGGCTGATGCCCTCCAGATATTCCGTCATGGCCTGACTGAGCAGCAAGTCACGGATACTCATCTTCCATACCGGGTCATTGAGCCCCATATAATAGAGCACATAGTTGGCGCCCTCCGGCTCTGTAAAGGCGCCGGTGTCTCCTGCCTGACGGGCGGGATCGGCCATCCAGGCGTTCATCTCATCGCTCATACTGTTGGTGGCCACGCCCTCGTACAGACCTTCTTTGGCTCCGTTCTCGTCATATTTTTTGCACAGTTCGATAAAACTTTCCTCGGTGGCAGGCCCGTTTTTCCACTCCTCCAGTATGCTCTGGGCATTGACAGAGGAACCTTCCCCGGGCTGCGTCATAATGGCCCGGAGATTCACTGTAGGGGTCTCCACCCGGTATCTCTGGTCAAAGCCCGCCACCAGATAACGATGGTTGGTGGTATCCGCCACCACGATGGTGTCCCCCTTGGCCCTGGCCTGGTCAAACAGCCAGTCGCTCAGCAGATAATTGGTTGCGCTGCGGCTCTGGGCCTCATGGGATTCGCCCTCGGCCAGAACCGTGGCCTCCTTGGTATCCGCCGTCTTTTTGGCCTCGTCCATGGCAGCGGCAATCTCTTCCTCAGTGGGCTGGTATGCCACCTCGTTGCCCTCTTCATCCAGGGTAGGACTTCCGTCCGGCGCCTGGGTAGGCAGTTCCGCCTCCACAATGGTCATATGGTAATCCACCACATCATAATTTTCCTTATGTTCTTCATAATAGCTGTTGATTTCCGTCTCGGAAGGAGCGGAGGCATCCGCCACCTGCTCATAATAGGCATTGGTCAGAATCCCCTCCCGGATGGGTTTCTCCAGACGGGCTTCGGTGGCATAGCCGCCAAACAGGCTCTTCAGGTATTTATTCAGGGAAGTGCCTCCGGCCCCCTCCTTCAATTCCTCCATCATCTCCCGGTACTCCTGATCCGTATCGTAGGAGAAGCCTGCTGCCTGGGCCTCCGCCTTCAAGGCCTTGGTATTCTTGATATTCGCCACGGCCAGCTGTTCGAAATAGTCGCGGAATGTCAGATCCGTGGAATACATCTGGTTGTCAATATTACTGGCATCCATGCCCATCATGGACAGATAATAGCTGTTCTGCGCAAGGAAATTGGTCCGGGCCATGGCGTAATTGTAATCAAATTCCACCTTGTTCACTTTCTCGCCGCCCACGGTAATATATGCGCCGTTCACCGCCAGATAGTTTCGAATGGGGAAGGACAGCACAAGAGCCGCCACCGCCAGCACAACGGCTATGCCGATCACATTGGCCCGCTGTTTCTGGGCCCTCTCCTTCCTCTCCTGTTCCTGATAAGCCTGCATCTTGCGGTCATATTTGGTCATGACCCTGGACTCCTTTTGGGGAGCCTCCTGCTGTGCTTTATTCTTAGACATTTCTCTGTTCCTTTCTACTACTATTCAAAGTTCCGCATTTCTCCTGCTTTCCATATTCTCAGAGCGATGCTTCCAGGCTCTCCACCAGATGCTCTATACAGCCTTCCTCAAACGGACTCTCCAGTCCCACGGCAGGGATCATATTGGTAAAGAAATCGCTGGCCGACAGTTTGCAAAGCCGCAGATAGGAATCCCATGCCTCTCTGAAGTCCCTGTCCTTCCGGATTTTGTACTGCAGGGCGCAGGTCTGGGCCAGGCAGTAGTCGATATAGTACAGCGGCGCATTGTAGATGTGTAACTGCTGCTGCCAGAGGCCGCCCTTGCCAAAGAAGGGATTGTCCTCATAATCCATATGGGGCCTGTACTCCGCCTCCAACTGCAGCCAGGCCGTATGGCGCTGGGCCGGGGTCATATCCGGGTTCTCATAGACAATATGCTGGAACTCGTCCACCATGCAGCCATAGGGGATAAAGATAGCCGAATCCTCCAGATGCATGTCAATATAATCCTGCTTTCTGTCACCAAAGAACAAGTCCATCCAGTTCTCCGTGATAAATTCCATGGACATGGAGTGGATCTCCGCAGTCTCCATGGTAATGTCGCTATGCTCGCGGATGGGATCCTGTCCGGAAAGATAGCCCTGGAAGGCATGCCCGCATTCATGGGTAATCACATCCACATCGCCGCTGGTGCCGTTGAAGTTGGCAAAGATAAAGGGAGAATGGTAATCCTGCATATAGGTCATATAGCCGCCTGCCCGCTTGTTTTTCCGCCCCAGCACGTCAAAAAGCTGATTCTCCATCATAAAATCAAAGAATTCTCCGGTCTCCGCAGAGAGTTCCCTGTACATCTTCTGGCCCGCCGCCATAATTTCCTCCGGCGTGCCCACAGGGGCCGGATTGCCCTGGAGGAAATACACGGCCTGGTCGATATAACTCAGTTTCTCCAGGCCTAGGCGCTTTCTGCGGCGCTGGTGCAGCTTTTCCGCAAAGGGAACAAAATACTGCTTGATCTGCCTGCGGAAGTTCTCCACTTCCTTCTGCCCGTAGCAGTTGCGGCCCATGCGGTAATACCCCAGTTCCAGATAGTTCTCATAGCCCATGGCTTTGGCCTGGGCCGTGCGGTTCTTCACCAGCTTATCGTAAATCTCATCCAGCTTTTCGGCATTCTCCAAAAAGAACTCCGTCTTTTTCTGCCATGCCTGCCTGCGGATCTCCCGATCCGGGCTCACCAGATAGGGACGCAGCAGAGACAGGTTCAATTCCTTGCCGTCAAAGGGAATTTTGGCGCTGGCAATCAACTGGTCATATTCCGTGGTCAGCGCGTTCTCCTCCTGAGACAGGGCAATGACCCTCTCATCAAAGGCTTTCATGGCTATTTCCATATTTTTAAAGGCTACCGGGCCGATTTTGCTCTCCAGATAATCCCGGTAGGGGGATTCATACAGCTTTTGCATATATTCCAGCACCTGGTTCTGGAAAACAGGCTGCATCTCATCGTAGTATTTGCGCTCTTTTTCATAAAATTCGTCCACTGTATTGATATCATGACGAATATGACCGATGGTCATCAGAGTGTACACATGGTCTGTCAACGCATAATAGCGCTGATGCACGGCAAACTGCTCCTCGCCGTTCTTTGCCTCTCCCAGTTCCCGGATCAGACCGGAGAGTTCTTGTCCCACTTTTTCGAAGTCTACCCGTTCATAGGGCATATCGCTGAATTTCATAGGTTTTCTCCTCTCATGGCCCGCCATTGGACGCACAGGCCGCTCTAAATTAATATCATACCTTTTTTTTCGAAAATTGTAAACCATTTCACAGAAAATTCATGAAAGCAGGTATTGCTTTAATGCTTTCTATCTGCCTGCCGCCGCCAATTCCTCTTTGGTACAGCCTGTGATTCTGCAGATTAACCCCTCCTCCAATCCTTCCTTTGCCATTTTCCGAATGATTCGGAATTTTTCTTCTCTTTTCCCCTCTTTCTTCCCCTCTCTTTTTCCAACTCTTTTGCCTTCTTTTCTTCCCTCCCGCCGTTCTTCCTTCATCAAATCGTCAAACGCTTTACACATGGACCATCCCTCCTTTTCCATCTTGTGAACCAGCATTCCTATATGCAGATGCCTGGCGATTACCTGTTCTGTCTCCGGACGAAGACGCTGAAAGTCCTATACCCCTTTCCGGCTAAAATAACGCCGCCGGACAAATATCGCCCCGAAGCCGTATTCAACCATCTTTTTAAAATTTGTGTGAAATAAGGCTGAAAGCGCCGGAATCGGGGAGACAGCACTGCTCCCGATCAATCACCCTGATCAGACAGGGCACAGAATTTCACAGAGAAGATTTTTCTTCCATTGAAACCATTATATGGTTTTAATAGCGGGTTGTCAATAAAAATCAGAAAACTCTTACAGACTAATCCCTGCAAAACAGACCAAAGGGGGATGCCGCATAATCGTAGCATCCCCCTGTATATATTTCCATAACCTGAAAAATTCCGATCTACGCTCTTTAGCAGTTCACCACCATATGCGCTGCCCTTGGCGTCACCAGAGTGTCGCTGCCCTCCACACGGATGTCCGCACCCTCGGCGGAGACGGCCTGTACATTCACCAACCGCACCGTATAAGGTTTGGAGGCCTCCACGTCCAGGGTGACGGCTCCCGCATGACGGGAAGCCCGGATCGTCAGTTCCGCCCGGTTGTCCATACCGTAAACGGTCCGCTCCGCGCGGCAGCCATTATGCAGTTCATACAACCGCAGTTCCACGCCGTCGGCATAGTCATAATCCGGCCTGTCGTCCCGGGAACCCAGAGCAATGACGGAGCCTTCCTTCACCATCATGGGCAGGCTCAGATAATCATACCTGGCGCTGTACCATCTGCCGCCCTCCTGCACCTCTCCGGTGAGGAAATCCGTCCATGTACCCTGGGGCAGATAGTACTCGCCCACGCCTTCCTCATTGAAGATGGGCGCCACTAACAGGCTGTCGCCCAGCATATACTGTTTATCCAGATAACTGCAGTTTTTGTCGGCGGTATACTCCAGCACCATACTGCGCATGGTGGGGATGCCGGTACGGCTGGTATAGACAGATGTCTCATACAAATAGGGCATCAGCCGGGCTTTCTGCCGGGTGAAGAACCGACACACATCCACCGCCTCCTCATCATAGACCCAGGGTACCCTGTAGGAAGTGCTGCCATGGAGACGGCTGTGGGAGGACAGAAGGCCGAACGCCACCCATCGCTTGTACACATCCGGCGTGGAAGTATGCTCAAAACCGCCGATATCGTGGGCCCAGAAGCCGAAGCCGCTCATAAGCAGGCTTAAGCCTCCCCGCAGACTCTCCTCCATGGATTCATAATCAGACCAGCAGTCTCCGCCCCAGTGTACCGGGAACTTCTGGCCCCCCACAGTGGCGGAACGGGCAAACAGTACTGCCTCTCCCTTCCCCCTCTTTCTCTCCAGCAGTTCGTAGACACATTTATTGTACAGATAGGTGTAGTAATTGTGCATCTTTTCAGGGTCGGAGCCGTCATAATACATGGCTTCGGTGGGAATCCGCTCGCCAAAATCGGTTTTGAAGCAGTCCACGCCCATATCCAGCAATACTTCCAGTTTATCCTGGAACCATTTCCATGCCTCCGGATTGGTGAAATCCACGATGGCCATGCCCGGCTGCCACATATCCCACTGATAAACCTGGCCGTTGGGGCGCTTTATAAAGTATCCTTTTTCCATTCCTTCCGCAAACAGACAGGACTCCTGGCCGATATAGGAATTGATCCACACGCAGATATTCAGACCCTTGTCCTTGATCCGCCCCAGCATTCCCTCCGGGTCGGGGAACACCCTCTCGTCCCACAGGAAGTCTGACCAGTGGAATTCCTTCATCCAGCAGCAATCAAAATGAAAGGTGCGCAGAGGAATCCCTCTCTCCAGCATACCGTCGATAAAACTCATCACCGTCTTTTCGTCATAGCTGGTGGTAAAGGAGGTAGACAGCCACAGTCCAAAGGTCCAGGGCGCGGGCAGGGAGGGCTTGCCGGTGATATCCGTATAAGCCATGAGCACTTCCTTCATGGAAGGGCCGTCAAACAGCATATAGTCCAGATAGCCCCCCTTCACGGAGAACTCCGCCCGGGTCACCATCTCCGTGCCCAGTTCCATGGATACCTTTTCCGGATGGTTCACCAGCACTCCGTACCCCTTGTTGGATATGTAAAAAGGAATATTTTTATATGCCTGCTCGGTGCTGGTGCCTCCGTCAGCGTTCCAGATGTCGATGCTCTGGCCGTTCCTGACAAAGGGAGTGAAATGCTCCCCCGTGCCGTAGAGCAATTCCCCCACTCCCAGAGACAACTGCTGGCGCATATAAGTGTCCTCATTGTCTCCCCGGTCGTAATACTCCCCCTTCCAGTCGGTCTTCATCAGCGCCAGGTCTCTTCCCGTACTGCGGGTCAGCAGCTTTCCGTCTCTTTTATAGGTCATGGACCAGGGTTTTTTAGTGATTTCCAGGGACAAATGCCCGCTCTTTACGGTGATAATATCCTCCGTCTCAGATACCTCCAGCGGACATTCCTGCAGATTCAGTTCAAAAGCCGGTTCCTGCACCACCGCCCCCAGGTGATGCCAGGTCTGCACCCGGAGCACATCCACCCGGGGGGAAGTGATCTTCACGGTCAAATTGATTCCGCCCAAGGTTGCGCCCTTGCTGTTAATATGGCCGGTGGGCGCGCAGATACTCACCTCCGTGTCCGTCACTTTGGTAAAATAGGCCTCGGTGGGCGCGAAGCACCCGCAGCCTTCCTTCTGTAACCAACATCCATTGCTGAATTTCATAGCTGATCCTCCGTTTTTCTTTTCTCATGCGCTGACTCGCCTGATATATAATTCCAGCATAACAGAGCGGAGAGATAAATGCACGCATAATTTTCCCTTTTTTAAAAAATGCTGCCAGGCGCCCGCTGATTAACGCGAAGCGGCCTGACAGCTTATTCTCATCCGGGATATGATTTATCCCTGTTTCCGATAGACAAATACCGGCTTGCCCTCCTCATCCCACTCCACCTTCATCAGCATGGCGTGGCGGTTGGGATCCGCCAGAGAGTCCCCCACAATCTCCTCATAAGTGCGGGCATGATACACACAGATATCATTGCCTTCCCCGTCTTTGGTAAAGCTGTTGTGGCCGGGACCGTAAATCCCCTTTTCCGCGTCCGTAGCCAGCACCGGGCAGCGTTCCTTGATCCAGCTTTTGGGATCCAGGAGATCCGTGCCCTCCACAGCGCTGAGCATGCCCATGCAATAGCAGGCTCCCGTGGCGCTGGCGGAATAGGTGAGAAAGATTCTGCCGTCATGCTTTACCACCGCAGGTCCCTCGTTGACCCAGAAGCCTACCCGCTCCCAGTCATAGTCCGGGGTGGTCAGAAGCACCTGCACCGTGGCCAGCTTTACGCCGGATTCCATGCGGGCAATATACAGATTGGAAATCTGTCTGCCCACGCCGACTTTCTCCGCCCAGACAAAATATCTTTCCCCGCCGCTCTCAAAAATCGTGGCGTCCAGGGAGAAGGCGCGAAAAGAAAATTCATCCGCATCCGCGCACTGCATCTGCCCCCGCTCCACCCAGGCATCCTTCATGGGATCCTGGCCGGAGCATTCCAGCACATAGGGGCGGATGGTCCACAGATTATCCCTGTCATCCCCGGCAAAATAGATATACCACCTGCCGAATACATAATGAATCTCCGGAGCCCATATATGCTCGCTCATGGGGCCGCTCTCATGGCGGGTCCACACGGTGATCTCCTCCGCCTGAGCCAAGCCCTCTATGGTATCCGCATGACGCAGGATGATCCTGTCATAGGCGGGCACGGAAGCAGTGAAATAATAGCTGCCGTCCGCCGCCCGTCCCACAAAGGGGTCCGCCCTCTGTAAAATAAAGGGCTTGTTGTATTCCGTGATTGGTCCGTTGATCTTCTGCTCCATATAATTCCCTTTCTTTCCTGGAGTTATCTATATTCCCTGCGGGCCCACGAATCGATTCAGATTTCCACCGCCAGATGCAGCACACTGCAGGCGGGAATCGTGAACTTAAGGCCCTGGCCGTTTATTTCCACCTTGTCAAACTTCTCCGTATGTACCGCGTTCGGATCCTCAAAGGTATTGTGGGCATGCATCTCTCCGGTAAGGATCGTACCCTCCACACCCTTGATCTCCGTCTCCGTAAACACTGCGTCTATCTCGTAACTCTCCGTTACAGACAGATTGTTCAAGGTCACATGGATTCTGCCGTCCCGGCCCAGGGAAACGGACTCGTGCAGATTGGGAACCTTGCAGTTCTCGCCGCCGATCTCCTGCGTCTCCATGTAGCTTTCCAGCAGTTCCGCATCCTGATGATCCTTGTACATATGGAATACATGGTAAGTGGGGGTCTTGATCATCTTCTCGCCCTCGGTCAGGATCACAGACTGCAGTACGTTCACCAGCTGGGCAATATTGGCCATCTTCACCCGGTCGCAGTGCTTGTTGAAAATGTTCAGATTGATGCCGGCCACCAGGGCGTCCCTCATGGTGTTCTGCTGATACAGAAAGCCCGGATTGGTGCCTGGCTCCACATCATACCAGGTGCCCCACTCGTCCACAATCAGACCGATGGCTTTGTTCGGGTCATACTGATCCATGATGGCGCCATGCCGTCTGATCAGCTCCTCCATGTACAGAGTCTTGCTCAAAGTCTTATAATACTTTTCCTCATCAAAATCCAGGGCGCTGCCCTTGTTCTCCCACCCATCGGGATGGGTGTAATAATGGAGGGAGAGGCCGTTCATAAAGCCATGGAAATGCTCCGCATGGTCATGGGTGGTTTTCAGCACACCTTCTGTCCAATGGTAATCGCTCACATTGGCGCCGCAGCAGATCTTGTAGATCTCCTTACCCTTCTTGTAATTGCGCACATAGGTCTGGTATCTGCGGTACAGATTGCCGTAGTATTCCGGCGTCATATTGCCGCCGCATCCCCAGTTCTCATTGCCCACGCCGAAGTAGTCCACATTCCAGCTCTCGGGATGACCGTTCTGGGCCCGCAGGTCGGCCATGGGAGAGACCCCTTCGAAAGTCATGTACTCCACCCATTCACTCATCTCCTGCACCGTACCGCTGCCCACATTGCCGTTGACATAAGTCTTGCACCCCAGCTGGCGGCACAGTTCCATAAACTCATGCGTTCCGAAGCTGTTGTCCTCCACCACGCCGCCCCAGTGGGTGTTGATCATCTTTTTGCGGGTCTCTTTGGGGCCGATACCATCCTTCCAGTGGTACTCGTCCGCAAAGCAGCCGCCGGGCCAGCGCAGCACCGGGATCTGCATCTCTTTCAGCGCCTCCACCACATCATTGCGCATACCGTTGGTATTGGGAATTTGGGAATTTTCCCCCACGTACAGCCCCTCATAGATACATCTGCCCAGATGCTCGGAGAAATGTCCCTGGATCTCGGGGTTGATATGACCCAGTTGATGCTTCGGATTTACGTATAACTTTGCCATAAAATGAACCTCGCTTTTCTGTTTTATTTTTTACTTTTTGTTTTAGCTTGTGCTAAAATACTATACTTTTCTCTTAACAACTCTAATAGTAGTATGAATCACGCACAATGTCAATAACATCCGCAAAATAAGTTTCACATATTTTATGAAAACTTTTTGTCTATATTTACTTTTAACTAAAGTAGTGCAAATTTTTCAGGAATATACGCCATTTTAAGCGGGTATATCATTGACTTTACTTTACATAATGCTATAATTAAAATAGTAATGGCTCAAAGAAACAGAAGCCAAATCACAAGCACCGGAGAGGTTTGGCTTGAGACCGGCTTCAGATATGCGGAAAAGAGGACACTATGCTGTATTTTCAATCAATCGGAGAGGCGGAAGCCGTATTCAAGGCCCTGAGCACCCCCATGCGCCTGAAAATCATGGAAATGATCTACAAAGACGACAAATTGAGCATGAACGACCTGGCGGAGGCTCTTGGGCTGACCAACGGCGCCATCTCCATGCATGTGAGCAAGCTGGAGGAAGCGGGCCTGGTAAAAATCCGCACTACCTCCGGCAAAAGAGGGACCATGAAAATCATCCGTCCCCGATACGACCGTCTGATGATAGATTTAGCACCCATCAAAGATGTGCGGCACTGTTATACCGATGACATCCAGGTGGGCTATTACACCACCTGCAGTGTCGTTCCCACCTGCGGTCTGGCCACCAACAAGGAAATCATAGGTTCTTTGGACGATGCCAGGGTATTCTCTTTCCCGGAACGTTTTAAGGCCGGCATTCTCTGGTTTGGCAGCGGCTATGTGGAATACAATCTGCCCAATCATCTGCAGGCCGGACAAACTCTGACGGAATTGCAGATTTCCTTTGAGATTTCTTCAGAATGCCCCGAATACAATGAGGATTATCCTTCGGACATCCATTTCTCCATCAACGGGGTTGCCCTGGGGATGTGGGTGAGTCCCGGGGATTTCGGGGCCCGCAAGGGCTATCTGTGCCCCGGCTGGTGGCCGGAACTGCTGAATCAATACGGCCTTCTGAAAACCCTGATTATCAACAACGAGGGATGTTTTATCGATGGCAACAATAAAATTTCCGATGTGACCATCCAGGATCTGAATCTGAATTATAACAGCTACATCAGCTTCCGCTTTGAGGTTCCGAAAGATACCGCCAATGTGGGGGGATGTACCCTGTTCGGAGAAGATTTCGGTGATTATAACCAGGCTATTAAAGTAAAGGCTTACTATGAGGAAGAGAGCGAAGGGTAAATAAGTTATAACAACAGACAGAAAAAAGGAGGCCGCCACAATATGACAGCCTCTTTTTTATTGATATCTATAACTGTTCAAATATTACTGGATGTCCAGGAACGCGTTCTCCACAGTCAGGCAGTAGTACAGATCCCCGTCCACGGCAATGCCTTTGTAGGACTGGTTGTATTCCTTGCCGTCGGCACAGGTAACCTTCGCCACCACATCCGCGGTTTCGCCGTTGTTGGTGATGGTCAGTTCCACCTTCGCGCCGTCCATATCCGTGGCGAAAGTATCCCAGTTCCAATCACACTCCGCCGTGGCAATGCCGTCATAGCCTGCGCCCCAGCCAAAGTTATCTGCACGAACCACACCGTATTCCTTATAGTCGGCGTTGGCGTCCGCGGAATGTACCTCGGCTACATTCTGCAGTACCACTACAAAGTTGTGCCAGTTGGCCAGTCCGTCGGTATAGTTTACGAAATTCGCCGTCACGGATTCACCGGAGGGAACTTCCACCACCTCGGAGAATTCGCTCCAGAAGCCGGTACTGCAATCTGTAGCACCCAGCACGGTGCCGGAGGTGGTCACTGCGCTGTGGTCGATGGCCACGGGTTCCGCCTCATTCTCTGCCTCCGCAGGAGCCTCTGCCACGGACTCAACGCTGGGATTGCCCTCCAGATACAGGCTTGCAACCTGACCGTCGGTGAGAGCCTTGTCAAAGAAGTACATCTCGTCCACGAATCCCTTGAACATGCTGTCCCAGTAGTTAATGCCGAAGAAGCACTCAAAATTATCCTCCGCAGTCAGGACATCGGGAGCCAGACCGCCGTAAGTCCCCTCTGCCGCGTCAAATGCCAGTTCGCCGTTCAGGTAGAATTTTGCCGCCACTCTGTCCAGGCCGTCATCCGCAAAATTGTAGATATCGCCGGTGGCTACCAGAGTCACCAGAACCCACTCCTTCTTGCCATGGATGGAATCATCTGCGGCATACACCCAGGGCCATACGCCGGTCTCGGAGTTTCTGTCCCACACCACGGGGAAAATCTTGGCATTGCTGGTACCCCATTCGGTCTGGGTCACATTGATCCACTTTACGGCAACCCCTTCATCGGTGTCCGCCATGCCCATGTTACTGCCAAGCTGCAGGGTGGGACCATAGTTGGAAAGTCTGTCGGCATTCATCCAGAAGGAAATGGTATACTCGTTGGTGTTCAGGGCTTCCACGGGCAGCTTCAGACCAAAGTTGCCGTCGATATAAGTACATTTGCCCACGGGGCCTTCGGCGTACTGCACCACGATAGGCTGCTCCGCGCCTTCTTTATCCACATAGGTGGAACTCTCCGTCACACCGTAGGTCGCGCCGGTGTTGCTGCCCTTGTCCTCGGTCTGGATCATGGTCAGAATGCCTTCATCGCTGCCGTCCATGGCAAAATGATACAGGGGATCGGGCAGGGGCTCCGCCTCGGCCAGGCCGCCGGCCGGTTCCTCTTCGGAACTCTCCGGGGTGGATTCCTCAGTGGATTCCTCCGCGCTGCTCTCCTCAGAACTGCTGGGTTCCACGCTGCTCTCCTCCGTGCTCTGGGATGTAGAATTGTCGACAGGTGTGCCAGGCTCATTGCCGCAGGCAGTCATCATGGACATAACCATGGCGGCAGAAAGCAATGCTGCAAAAACTTTCTTTTTCATATTCTTACTCCTCCTGATAAATGTTTTACACTATATGCCAAAGGGCAGAGCGCCCTCCTGCAATCTCTAAGCGTCGGCCGTAATCGGTCCGGCAGATTTATGAATTGTCGGCGATCTGCTGCTCGTATTCGGCGATCTCCTCGTCGGTGAGCACATTGTAGCCGCCGGGTCCGAAGTAGTCGATCATGGCCTGGGCATGGTACAGATTCGCCTTCTCCGTGGCCTCGGTGGCAAAGTCCGCCGCCTTGGAAGCACCGCTGTCCACTTTGTCATGGATGCCGATCTTGTTGAAATACTCATCGCAGTAGTTCCAGTAGCCGGCTATGGAAGTCCAGCCGAAAGGAATGGGCTGCATGCAGCTTGCGAAATAATTCTTCCAGTGGCCCACATGCTCTTCATCCATGCCCTTGGTGTACATGGCGATATAGCTGTCCCAGATCTCCGCGTCCTTGGTGATGGGGGCGGGCATTACGTCATACTTCAGCGCCAGTCCGGAGGCATTTGTGATGGTCTCGTCGTTATATGCTTCCAGCCTGGTCTTCCAGCCGTCCACGCCGAAACTCATGAACTTCAGCAGCTCATAAGCCTCACGGGGATAGTCGGTACCCGTGGTCACGCCGCCGAAGTCGATGGTGGCGATGGAGTGATGGTCTGAACTGGCGTCCTGCTCGGACACGGCGGGCACCACATAAGGGATGATGTCCAGATTCAGGTCATTGAAAGCCTCGGTTGCCCAGGTTCCCTGGTAGGTCCAGAAAGCCTCGGAGAACATGGCCACATGGCCCGTTGCGCCAAACCATTTCTCCCAGTCGCCCGCCCAGTCCTCCATCTCGGGAGTCTCGGCCACAGGCGCCACATAGCCGCCCAGCTTCAGGTCCGCAAAGTCCTGCTCGCCCACGGCCCACACGCTCAGGTCAAAGGTCTTGCCATTGTATCCGAACTCGCCGATGATGTCCTGGCTGGCGGCGATGCCGTAATAGGAATCCAGCCTGTTCAGCACGCCCAGCCCGTAGTAGGCCATACCGTCGGGAGAATCCAGCACGGTGCAGTCCTTGATCAGCTGGATCATTTCGCTCCAGGTCCAGTCCATACCCGGCACATCCACATTCAGGGTCTCCAGCACATTACGGTCCACATACATCACGCCGGGAAAGAATTTTACGGGCACGCCGTATCTGCCGCCGGTCTGGAAGGTGCCCAGGCCCGCGCTGTTCACGGTATCCGCCAGATTCTGGGTCTCGGGATCCGCGTTCCAGTACTCGGAAACATCTGCCAGCAGCATATTGGACAGGGCGAAATCCGCATCGGAATACATGATGCAGTCCGGCGCGTTGCCGTTGCTCACCAGAGTATTCAGGGTCGTGTTATATGTAGCCACATTTTCGTACACGGCGTTGACCTTGATATTGGGATACAATTCCATAAATCTGTCCGCCAGATACTTCACGGTCTCATCCTGATCGAAGTGGAAATAAGTCAACTCGATATTCTCGGTGGTCAGATCCGCAGCCGGATGGTAAGTGATGCCGTTGATCACTACCTCTTCGGCCCTGCCGCTGCCGCCGCTCTCGCCGTTTCCGGCATTGCCGGCCTCTCCGCCGTTGCCGCCCTCATTGCCGCATCCGGCCACGCTGGCCACCATGGCGGCGGAAAGCAGTAACGCTAAAAACCTGCTTCTCTTTTTCATAATCTCTTTCCTCCTGATTTTACTTCCGCGGATTCCCTGCCAGTATATATTCTTCCGGGAATCTGCCGTTTTTGGTTCCGCGGCTGTGTTACAGCCTCAAGCCTGCACCCATGAACCTGTGCAATCCCTCCATATATGTCTTTCTATAAAATACTTATATCATACTTCTCAAAAAAAATCCATATCTTTTATACGGAAAACTTAACTTTTTTAGTCATTATTAAAATTTTATTAAAAATCAACTAAAAAAAGATGCTGAAATTGTATACTATTTCAGCATCTTCTCTAGTAAATCTATCCAACACTAAACTTATCTAAGTTTTTTACCAAGAATGCCCTTATTCGCCCGTAATACCCACCCGGTCGATACTCTCCACAAAGTATCTCTGGAGCACAAAATACATGAGCAGAATGGGCAGGATACTGAGCATGGTACCGGCCATGCTGATGGACTCGTTCAATGTCACCGCGCCGCTGCTCTCGGTCTGGGCGTAGGAATTGAAGTTGGCCGCGAACTTCTGAAGCTGCACCACCAGCGTGGTCCATTTGGACTGGGTCATAACGCCGGAAACATACATCCGGGTCAGATAGGAATTGTTCCAGTACCAAACGAAGGAGAACAAAAATACCGTCAGGATTGCCGGAGCCGCGGAGGGCAGGGAAATCCGCACAAAGGATTTGAAATATCCCGCGCCGTCGATCTGGGCCGCCTCTATCAGTACCTTGGGCACCTGCTTAAAGAACTGATAGAAGATCAGGATAAAGATGGAGGCGTTAATGCCCTGGGCCAGCAGTGAGGGCACCACGAAAGCCCACAGTGTGCTGAGAATCTTCAGATTCGAGTACAGCACATAGGTGGGAATCATGGTCACCTGGCTGGGCAGGATGAAGGTGAAGATAATGATACCCATCATAATCTTCTTGCCCGGAAACTCGAATCTTGCAAGCCCATATCCCACAATGGAACAGGACAGCACGTTCAGCAGGGTGGGAACCCCGGCCACGATGATACTCAGGCCCAGCACCGGCCAGAAGTTCATACTGGAACCGGCCTGGGCATAATTCTTCAGGTTCAGGCTGCTGGGAATCCAGTTGATGGAGGTGTCCAGCAGGTCGTCCAGCGTCATCAGGGAACTGCTGAACATGTACAGGATGGGATAAAGATAAATAAATCCGATGCAGATCAGCAGCGCATACACCACAAACTGCTTCAGGAAACCTTCTTTCTCCCTGGAACCCATGAAAAACTTTTTGATCTTATCTTTCTCCACGTCCGTAAGCCTGTGGGGCTTCCAGTTCCGTTTCTCCCCTTTAATAGTCTCCCGAGCCGTCATAGGTTCTGTATTTGCGTTTTGCCCTTGCTTTTTCGATCTTTTTGGCATTGCGGATCCCCCTCCTTTCGATACGTTTTACGGTTCTTGCCTCTTTCTTCCTCTCCCGCTTCGCCCGTTTTACCTGGCGTTCGTACACATCCCTGCGGGCCATGAGCAGTACCGCGAACAGCACCACGATGAGCACCACCACCAGGGAATAAAGCCATGCCATGGCGGAAGCGTACCCGTATCCCTTCTCCTTGGTGCCGGAAAACATGGAGTCCTGGATCAGGGTGATAATGGAGTTCTGCTCATTGCCGGAGATAAACACCACCGTGTACACCACATTCAGCAGGATCATGGGCTTGATGGTGGGCAGCGTAATCTTCCAGAAGCACTCCCACCCGGAGCCGCCGTCCATCTGGGCCGCTTCGTACATGGAACTGTCAATTTTCTGCAGGGCGGACAGGAAAATCAGAATCTGTACGCCGGAGTACCAGAGAATCGTTATCATATTGCTGAACAGTTCCGTGATACTGCTGGCCAGGGACCGGGGCAAAAATCCCGATATGGCATTGCCGATGGCCTGGGTGTCAATGGTGGAGATGGTGGCCGCGCCCTGGTCCGCCAGCATACCCATGACCGGGCCGCTGACCACGATCACCGGCAGGAAGAAAATCAGCCGGAAAAATCCCTTACACTTGATATTGCCGTTTAGCAGAATGGCAATAATCAACGCGAACACCACAATCACAGGCACCGAAATGATGGTGCTGAACAGGTACTCCATCAGCTGGGGCGTAAAATCCGTGTCCACCAGCAGGATCTGGGTGTAATTGCCCAGCCCCACAAAATTGAAGTTTTTACCCTTGGGGGTGATACGGATATTGTTCAGACCGTACCAGAAAGAACTTCCCAGGGTATAAATCAGGAAGATGGCCGCGCCGATGATCCAGGGGGACACAAAGATCAGCCCGGTGATGGCTTCCCGCCGGGCCAGACGCCCGGGCTTGATTTTTACTTTCGCCTTTTTTGTCTGCTTATTCTCTTTGCTCATTGCCATCACTCACCTGCCTTATAGGACAAACCATCAATGGTCACGCCGTCCACCGTCACTGCGTCCTGATTGTAGTTGATATAGAATACCACGCCATTGTCATAGCTTACTTTATTCACGCCCTCCGTCAGCATCTCGTGCCTGACGATCATGGCGTCCCCCGTCAGCGCCGCCACCTGGCGGAAATCCTCATCGTACTCGATGATGGTATCCCTGTAGGTGGAATACTTGGTGCTGTACAGGTCCGCGGAATTGGTATAGATCAGATCCGCCGAATCCTCATAAGTCACATAGAAGGAAGGATATACCCCCGCCTCGATCATCTGCAGCCGGAATTCCTGCTTGTTGGCCTCAAAGTTCACATATTCCGAATACATGGGAATCACTCCCTTCAGTACAATGGAGAAGAAGGGAACCTTCTCGTCCTCGTACATGAAGTCCGAAGTGCCCAGAGGCATGTCAAGCATCGCCCCGGTATAGTTCCACAGATAGGCGAAAGGCTTCTCCAGAATCAGGCTGGTCTGTTCGCAGATGTCCGCAATGCTGCTCTCATATGTACCGGCCGTGAAATTTCTGTCATAGTAATTGCTGCCGTAGCTGTAGGAGAACAGATTGTTGGAGATGCCTGCCACAGCCAGATTGTTCACGCCTTTGGAGGTATAAGTCTTCAGGAACTTATCCAGGTTGTAATCGCTCCTGGTGGGAAGCAGATAGTTGAAGATACTGTACACATATCCTTTGGTATCAATCTCCAGCCTTCTCTTGTTCACCTTTTTCACAATATTGAATGCGGTGCTGCTTTCCTCGGGATTGGCCCGCAGCGCGTCGTTGTACAGATAAATGTCATAGCCCTGCCCGGCGGCGTCCCGGATCAACTCTGTCAGCGCCCCCGTGCCGCCGATCTTGCCGTCGGCCTTATACTGGCTCACAGGGATATTGTACATGCCGCCCTTCTGCCAGCCCTTGTAGACGGTGAGCAGGGACTCAACTCCCGCCGCCTGCAGTTCATCATAAATCTCCCGGATCTGATCCACATCCGTCATCACCACTGCCCTGGTGGAGATGAGAAATTCTTCCCGCTCCGTTCCCAGAAAATCCACCCGGGTCCTGTAGCCATTGTCCTGCTGCCGGATCAGTCCGTTGTCCAGCAGATAGTTCCGATAGGCCACCGCCATGCCCGAATATCCCGCATCTTCACCGGAAAGCAGGATATAGCGCACCCGCAGATTGCCGTGGGTTCTGTCCGCTTCCACGCTGGTCATGGTGCCGGAATTGGAATTGTTCAGGGGCTGGATGTAGGTTCTGCGCACCAGGAACTTGGCGTAGCATCTGTTGTAATCCACCATGACGCCGTTGGGCTGGGCCTCGATGCTGGCCCGTTTCTCGCCCTCCTCCACCACCGCCAGATAACCCAGCCCGTCATCGGTGTGGGCCATGCCGAACACCGGCGCCAGCACTTTCTCGGAACTGTTGACCGTGCGGTATCTGCCCCAGAGCAGGGTTTCGGTGGTGGACTCCGTAAAGCCCGCGTCCGCGCCGTAGATCATCTGGGAGTAACCGCTGGCATAGCGGCTGTCTTTGTCGTCCAGATAGATCAGCGCCCCGTTGCCGTCGGGAATAAACATATAGCCCTCCTGGCGGTCCAGATAACTGTAGCCCAGCATGGGGAACAGGCTCACCGTGCCGATGTAGCTGTTCGTGCCGTTCTCCACGATGGAATCCTCCGGCACCTCCACCACCAGCGCGTCCTCTTCCAGAGATACATTGACCGTCAGGCCAAACTCATATTCCGGCCAGTATATTTTGGCTGAAAATCCGCTATTGTCATAGTTGTACTCAATGGTATTCTGATTGCCTGCCAGATCCACCTGATAAGTGTCATTGGCGTTTTTGATGGCGCTGAGTACCACGCCGGACTGCATGTAAGCCGTCCATGTCTTGTTGTTGGCCCCGTTGTCATCCTCCTCCGCAAGAGTGGAAAGGAGCACTTTGCCCGTGGTCTTATTTTTTAATATGATGGACATGGTGGGTTCATAAAGGTACAACTCATAATTCCCGCTCTCCGCCACCTTGTCGTATTGATCCGGAATGTCGCCGGCCGCCCGGACCGCCAGACTCAGCTGCGGCATCCACAGCGCCAGCAGGAAAGCCGCCGCCAGGACGCACACGCATTTTTTCAATCCCTTAATTGCCAATCCGATACACCACCTCTCCGCCGATGGCACTGATAAATTCAAATACCTGTGCCCAAAGTACATAGATGATAAAGAGTAACAGCGCCATGATCAGGATGGTAAACACCGTCAGACACAGCACCTTGAAGGTCTCCTTGGCCGTGTAATTGTTGACCTCTTTCACCGCCAGCACAAAGAGTACCGTCACCCATGCGTAAATGGCATAATAGCCGAAGCTGATCAGGAACTGCTCGTTGACGGTCACCACATGGGACAGCAGGAACACCAACGGGATCAGGGTCACATAAGGGGTCAGGCAGTAGGTGAAGGAGCAGAAAATCTTTTTCACCGTGCCCTCGCCGTCATTGATGGTACATACCAGGTAGTTGCAGGCCGTGAGTGCCAACAGCACCACCGCCACCATCCCGATGTCGGAGAAAATTTCATAACGCCCCTCCCGGATGGTCTTTTGCAGGAAACCGCACAGGTACTTGTTGACCATGAACTCCAGGGTAAAGATCACCACCAGAAGATTGGCCGTAAACAGAGATGCCCTGCCCTCTCTGGCGATGCCGTAGCAGCCGTCGATGGGATGTCTCATAAAATACCAGGCAAATTTGAAGTCCCGAACCCGTCTGTTGGCTGAAAGGCCCGCCGATGCCTTCCGAACCGGTTCCAGAATGCCCTTTTTCTTATCTAATACCCGGATCACTCTGCCGGCGGCCCACAGCGCCACCACAGCCCAGATAATGGGAACGATCCACTTTTTCAGCCAGAGATTTCTGATCTCCCAGGTGGCTTCGGAATAGCCCGTATAATCCTTGGCCAGCTTGGCGTAATACTGGGCCATTTCATAGTTCTCCTCCTGGAAATAGGCCCGGCCCATGGCCATGTTGGCATAGTCGAACATGCTGTTCATCTTCAGCACTTCCTCCAGAGGAGCCTTACTCTCGGTATAACGTCCGGTGGAGTACAGATTCAGCGCCTTGTGCAGCAGATCCGTGAACTCCGTGGGCTCATATACCTGGATCTGGGCCTTGTCGGAATCCAGTATGTACAGGCGGTCCTGCAGATCCACGTCGATGGCACTCACCACCGTACACAGGCCCACCCGCTGGTTGCCGTCGTCGGAGCCGCCGAACACGAAAAGCGCCTCGCCCTCGCTGTTGAACTCATATACAAAGCCCTGCTGAGACACCATGAACACATTGTCATGATTGCCCGCCGCCACCGCTGCCGGGATATCATCATAGGTGTCCGGCTCGATCACATTCTTTCCGGCGATGTTCAGCCGCTTTAAGGTGTTGTATTCCTCACCCCTGGTCACGGTGTAGATCAGACCCTTGTTGTCTATACACAGATTGTCGGGGGTAGAAGGGATGTTGGACACCATCTTTGCCCTCTGGGCCTTGGTGGCGAACGCCCTCCGGATGATAATCATGGGGGAACTGGAAGCCATGTTGGTTCCGAAATATCCCAGGAAAGTGCCCCCCTCTATGGGAGAGATCTCCACAATGCCGTTGGTGTTGGATTCGCAGATCACATACATGATCCCCGCGTCATTGACCACCAGCTTGATGGGCAGGAAGCTGAGACTGTCCCCGTACAGAGGGGATTCCGGCTTGCCGTAGCGGTTCAGCATCTCTCCGTCGGCTCCGAACTCGAACACCGCCTCCGCGTCCCTGTCCGCCACATACACATGGCCGTTCTCCGTCACAAATACGCCCCGGGGAGATACCAGAGTTCCCTCTCCCATGGTCTGCAGCAGATTGCCCTCCAGATCACCCACCACGATGCGGGCATTACCCGTATCCGCCACATAGATTTTTCCTTCGTCCGTCACATGCACATCGCTGGGGCTGCTGAGAGCCTCGTCGTCGAATTTGGTAATGGTCTCATAAGGCAGATATGCCGTCTGGGTCTGGATCATATAGCCGTAGCCGTCAAAGGTAAAGGTCTTGTAGGGCGCGTCCGCCCCCGCGCTGAGAACGCTGCCAAGCAGCAGCGCCGCCGCGAAAAGGCATAAGGCTATTTTCTTAAAATGCTTTTTCATTTTATTCATTCCTCTCACCTTTTCCTTTACTTGATGCCGGAGTGCGCCATGGTATTCATTACATTCTTCTGCAGGATCACAAACAGCACCAGATTCGGGATAAACATAATCAGGGAGGCCGCGGCCGCCATGCCCTGTCCGGCCACGGTATTGTTGGCATTGGCCAGGGTGTTCATATAGAAGGTCAGCGTTTTCATGCTGTCGTCATTCACAAAATAATTGGAAGTCTCCATATTGGTCCACACCTGCTGGAACACCAGGATAGAAGCCGTGGCGATGGCGGGCTTGATCATGGGAATAATGATCTTAAGATAAACCTGCCAGTCCGTGGCGCCGTCCATATAGGCCGCCTCCATCAGAGAGTCCGGCACCTGGTCCACGAACTGCTTCACCAGAAACAGTGCCACAGGCATGGCCACCAGGGGCAGAATATGGGCCAGATAGCTGTCCACCATGCCGGTTTTGCTGATCACCAGATATCTGGGGATCAACACGGCGGTGGCCACGAACATGATAGCGGTCTGGTTCACATTCATCAGCATGTTCTTGGCCCGGAACTTGATCTTGGACAGGGCAAAGGCCGCGCAGGTGGTGAGCAGCAGGGACAAAAAGATGGTCACCAGAGTCACGATCAGGCTGTTGAACACATAGCGGCTCAGGGGAATCCCGGAAGTCCGGCTGGCCTTGATCAGGCTTTCAAAGTTCTCCAGAGTGGGGTTCCTCACAAAAAAGGTAGGAGGAAACGCAAACAACTCTTCCATGGGCTTAAATGCATGGTTGATAATGAATATAATAGGTAATGCCATAAAGATCACCAGAGGAAGCAGGATCACGATGATCTTAATCTGGCTCTTCTCAAATCTGGTGGGATTGATACGGTGTCCTTTATATGCCATATCTTTTTCTCCTCCTTTCTAAAAGTCATCTCTCTCCCCAAAGAGCCTGTCGGCCACCTTGGAGAACAACTGTACGATCAGCAGCAGTACCACTGACACCGCCGCCGCGTAACCCATCTCGTACCGCAGGAAGCCGTAGTCCTCGATGTGGTTCACGATGAGCTGGGAGGCATAGCCCGGCGAAGGGTTGCCCGTGAGCAGCGTAAAGATGGTGCCTGCCTGGAAAGCGTTGACAATGGCCATCACCGCCGCGAAGAGCATCTGGGGCTTCATGCTGGGGATGACAATGTAGATCATCTCCTGGAAACGATTCTTAATGCCGTCGATGGCTCCCGCCTCATACAGGGATTCATCCGTGTTCAGGATGCCCGCGATCAGGGACAGGAAGCCGATGCCCATACTGGACCACAGTCCGATGATAATAACGATGGGCAGCAGATAGTTGGCGTTGATCAGCCAGATCACCGGCTCGTTCAGCACCCCCAGACTCATAAGCCAGCTGTTTAAAAGGCCTGTCTGGTCGCCGGAGAAAATCACCTTCCACACCACAGTCATGGCCACGCCGGCCGTCATGCTGGGAGAGTACAGGATCAGGGCAAACACGGTGCGGAATCCTCTGGTCAGGTTACACAGCGCCCAGGCCAGGATAAAACTCAGTATATAACCGCCCACACCCACCACCAGCGCGTACACTACCGTATTGGGCAGTACATGCTGCATGAACACCTCATCGTTGGTCAGTACGGTGATATAGTTCAGAAATCCTACCCAGGACGGAAACTCAATGGCGTTAAAATTGGTGAAGGATAACACCACTGCCAGCAGCACCGGCACCAGAATAAAGATGGTAAAAGCCAGGCCGTAAGGCGCTATAAACAAATAGCCGTTTTTATTGTCGCTGCGTTTGCTTATCTTATTTTTCTTTATTTTTGTCTCTGCCATAATGTATCCTCACCTCCTATTCCCTTCCCAATATTTCCCGTATGGTCTCTATGGTCGGTATATTATAATCCTGTATGGTATTGCCTTCGCTGTCGATAAACTCAAATTCTTCCAGCTTGCGGTTAAACTCTCGGTTGATGGTCTTTACCGCCTTGTCAATGCGGGTCTGGGCCGTCATCCGGTTCACCACGATATCATTGAAAGCATTGCTCATCTCCCGCTCCAGCAGATAGGTACCGGGCACCCTGGCCACGTCCACCACCTGGCTCATCTGCTCGGCTATGATCTGTTTGTCGCCGGAGTCCCAGGGAAGCTGCATAAAGGCGTCCATATTGGCCGTGGTCCACATATATTCGCTGCCGTAGGTGATCTGCAGGGTCTGACCGAACTTAGCCTGCACCTCCGAGGAAGACCACCATTTCACGAATTCCCAGGCCTTAGCTTCTCTCTCACTGTCGGATTTGAAGATCACGCTGCTCTCCGCGCAGCCGCAAACCGTGCGGTCGATGGTGCCGTCCTCCTGTTCCATGCCGGGCACCAGGGCGATGCTCCAGGAATTCTTAAGCTCCGGGGCCGCGTTGGTCATCAGATTGTATGTTGCGTAATCCGCCACGCCGATGGGCATATCTCCGTTGCGGAAATGCTGGTAAAAATTGTCGATGTTAATGGGCATGTTGTAAATGGTAAACAGTTCCGTCAGATAAGTAAAACCGTCCACCGACTCCGCACTGCCCAGGGCCGTGCCCTCCTGGGCGGTGGCCCCGTACAGGGAACCTCCGAACTGATGGATCAGCGGCGTGGTGCCGTGGAAGTTCCGCATCAGCAGCATGCCGGACACGGGCTGATAGTAGTTCAGACCCCTCATCTGCAGTTCCGGCAGCATATCAATCACATCCTGCATGGAGTTCGGCACTTCCAGACCCAGCTTTTCCAGAATGTCGCTTCTATAATAAAGCACCCAGAAATTCATGGTCTCAGGCATGGCGTAAATGCCGCCGTTGATACAGGAGGTCAGGAAGAAACCGTCCTCATAGGGAGCCGCCACCTCCCGGAAATCCTCAAACCGGGTCATCTCCACCAGGGCTCCCCGGATAGCCAGTTCGTAGGGGATGGTGTAGTTAATACCCGTGGCCACGTCCGGGGCCTTGCCGGAGGTGTTGGCCAACACCAGTTTATACTGATCCGGCATAATGGAGATATCCACTTCTATCCCCGTCTGTGGGGTAAAGGACTCATCAATCATCTTCTGCATAATCTGTACATACTGGCTGGAACGGTTTACCCAGACCTGCAGATGTTCCGGATCCGTATTGCCGGTGGAGTAAGCCTGGTCGGTAAAGGATGTCACAAACCGCTTGATGTTCATGGCCGCCGACACAAAGACATTAGGCTTCTTGGGCAGAGAAGCGTCCTCCTGGTATATATAGATTCTGTCGATGGCCAGCTTATTCTTGATCAGAGTATCCACCGTGTTGGCCAGATGCCGGTTGGCACTGGAGGGACTGGTGCACAGCTCCGCCACACGGAAGGGAATCTCGTCCGGCTCCTCCGCCAGGGAAATCAGCTGCCGGGCGGCAATGCTCATGGAAGAAAGCACCGCAACGGTCCCTTTTTTGCCCGCATACTCCTTCACGGTGTCCTGCAGGGCGAACAGCCGGTCCGCATAGCCGTACAGCTGGTCCTCAATATCCGGGATATATCGGGAAAGTTTCAGATCCCGGTATTTGTCGGCATTGGTTCCCGCCACCTTAGTGATCTCCAGGGACAGATCATTGATGCCGGACATAATCTCATCCAGACCCTCCAGAATCTCCCGGATTTCGTCGATGGTGATGGTGAAGGATATGGTGTGCGTACCCTTCTCCAGATAAATGCTGAGTTTTTCCCCGCTCTCATCCTCCAGGGAAACCGTCCGATACCTGGAAGTGTAATCCATGGGATAAGATACCAATGTCTGATTGGGAATTTCCCCGTCGATCTCCACATTGAGGAACACCGGGAAGTCATTTTTGTCAGACTGCCGATAGTTCATGCCTATGTAATAATATCCGTCCTTATAGACCTCAAACTGGTATGTAACTTTCTGTCCCGCGGAGGCAAAGGAATCGGAGTCGATGGTGTTGAGCACCGTGTCCTTGACTTCGTAAGGAGAAAGGCTGGTATCATACTCCGCAATGCCATGGATGGCGGAATCGTTCCGATAGGTAAAATCTTCTCCCTGGAGTTCGATCAATTCCTGCCCCTCCGCCTTCCGGCTCTCTGTGTAAGCCGGAATCTGCTCCGGAGCGGCCAGAATCAAAGCGCCCAGCAGGAAATTGCCCTCGTTGACTCTGAGCTGAATCTGGTGGCTGCCCGCCTCCAGTTCCAGCGTCAGAGGGCGGGAACGCCGGTAACTGCCATCGCTTAAGTATTTACGCTCCCACTGGATCAGCTTATCCGGCACGGTGACGATCTCATTATCGTAACGATCGTAGGATTTCTCCCCATTCTGCACCCAGGTAGTCTCAAACTCCAGGTTGCGGCACTCATAAAAAGGATATTCCCCGTCCACGGTCATGGCCAGGCCCACGGGCAGCACCGACTCGTCGTAAGACAGGTAGTCAAAACCCAGGTAGTACTGCGCCGTCTCCGGCACGTCCACGTTCAGAGTCACCGTATCCCCGATATGAAGATCCACCACCTGGTCCGCCAGTTCATACCCCCTAGTCTCGGAAGTGGTCCGGCCGTCTTCGCTGATCCTTTCCGCCGCCTTCATAACCACCTGGTCGCCGGTATAGGCCGCCGCCCTGTATCCGGCGCTGACCTTGGTGTAGTTGCCGGCGATCATCTCATTGACATACCCGCCGTCGGAGGAATAGGTGGGCGCATCGCTTCCGCCATCCGTCTCGGCCCGCAATTCCCCGCAGGGAACCGCAGCCAGAAGCATGGTGGCCGAAAGAGCCATGGCTGTCCATTTCACACCGCTTTTCTGCTTCATAATGATAACCTTTCCTTTCTTATTAGATTAATAGAAATAAAATAATATTTATTTTATTAAATCCTTAAATATTTTAGTAAACTCTATACATTTCTAAATTACTATGTTTTGAGCAAAAAGTCAATGCTGGAAATATATTTTTTTTGTGCTATTTTATAGATGTGGAAGTTCATGTTGGTTGTTAATTGGTCACTCTTGTAAATATGGACAAAACATAATAGGAATATTTGTATATTTTGCACTATTTTATGACAGGCAGTTACGCATTATACAGGCGCCTGCCATTCCACAGGATTGAGAGGAGAAGGATGATGTATCTGAAAAAACGAAACCTGAAAGCGGCAGGTTGTCTGGTCACTGCGGTCTGCCTGCTGTCCGCCTGCGGAAATCCGCCAGCCGGTTCCGGGGAGGATACGCCGGCCGAACCCATATCGGAGATCCATTCCGAAAGTGTCCCTTCTCAGGCAGAGGAAGGCCCTGGGGCATCTATGGCAGACTATGTGATACATATGGACACTTCGGGGCTGGACCAGTCCCATGCCATCAGCGACAGCCTCTACGGCATCTTCCTGGAAGATATCAACCATGCCCTGGACGGCGGTCTGTATGCGGAACTGGTGAAAAACCGTTCTTTTGAGTACGGTGATATGGCCGGCAATCAGGGAAAACATGGCTGGACCGTGCTGGACGCCGGCGATGCCTCCACGGATTTTACTATCATAGACGGTACGGAGGACGGCAGCAGCCTTCACGAAAACAATCCCCACTATGCCCGGCTCTCCAATGCTGCCCCAGATATACGTCCGGGAATCTTCAACAGGGGCTATCTGGGCGGCATGCAGCTGCAGGACAGCGTGGAATATGTGTTTTCGGCCTATATCAAAAGCCCGGATCATTATGACGGCCCTGTGGTGATAAGCCTGGTCAGGGACGGTATTTCCGTTGCTTCCGGGGAAATCACAGGTATAACGGATCAGTGGACTCCATATCGGCTGACTCTGAAAACAGCGTTTTCCGAAAGCGCTTCCGACCAGGGAACATCCGAAGCGCTGCCTTCCGGTACATCACTGCTTCTGCAGATCGGCCAGGGCGTCATTGATGTGGACATGGTAAGCCTGATGCCCGCAGATACCTACAAGGGCCTGCCCATCCGGAAAGATCTGGGAGAAATGCTGGAAGCGCTGAGCCCTTCCTTTCTGCGTTTTCCCGGAGGCTGTGTCATCGAAGGACGGGACCAGGAATCCATGTATAGCTGGAAGGATTCCATCGGCAGCGGAGCCCGGCTCACCCTGGGAGACATAACCACCACCGGCGGCGTGGAAGTACGCCCCCAGAGTTATTCCATCTGGAAGGGAACCAAGAACCATCCCTACTATACCACCTATGGCATAGGCTTTTATGAGTTTTTTGAACTCTGCGAGGCTTTGGACTGTATGCCGGTGCCGGTGCTGAACGCAGGCATGACCTGCCAGGTGCAGAGCCCCAAATATATTGTATATGACATAAACAGCGACCAATTCCGCCAGTGTGTACAGGATGCCCTGGACCTGGTGGAATTCTGCCGGGGAGACGGCTCCACCCACTGGGGGAGCGTGCGCATCGCCATGGGCCACGAGGAGCCCTTTGCCCTAAAATATATCGGCATCGGCAACGAACAATGGCAGTCCGAGTATTTCCAGCACTACCGTCGGTTTGTGGACGCCTTCAATGAGGCGGCCCGGGAGAACCCGGCGCTGTACGGGGACATCCGTCTGATTGTGGCCAACAGCACCTCCTCCGGAGACCGGGTAGGTTGGAATTATGTGGAAGACTGCGCCGACTGGGGAGATGAAATCACCACCCTGGTGGACGAACATTACTATGAGGCGCCCTCCTTTTTCTTCACCAACACCCATCGCTATGACAGCTATGACCGGGACAGCCAGGCCAAGGTGTTCCTGGGGGAATACGCGGCCCAGTCCAACACCCTGGAGGCGGCGCTGGCGGAAGCGGCCTATATGACCGGCCTGGAGAAAAACGGGGATGTGGTGGAAATGGCCTGCTACGCGCCGCTTTTCGGCAATCAGCTCCAGAGCCAGTGGAAGCCGGATATGATCTGGTTTAACAATACTTCCGCCTATGGTTCCGTCAACTATTATGTACAGCAACTCTATGGAAACAATAAGGGCGTATTAAATCTGCCCACGGAACTGTCTCTGGGAGAAGCGCAAAGCCAGAGTCTCTCCGGCAAAGTGGGCCTGGGAAGCTGGCAGACCAGTGTGGCCTATGACAATTTGAAAGTCACGGACAACGACACCGGCGAAGTGCTGTACCAGGCGGATTTCCAGGACGGGAAGCTACCCGGGGATATGGAGATCCAGGAAGGCGACTGGACCGTAGCGGAGGGCAGGCTGGTGCAGAACCATACCGGGGACCCCAATGATATAAACACGGGAGACAGCCTCTATGTGGGCGACACGAGCTGGACGGACTACACCCTCACCGTGGAAGGAGAAGTCCTTTCCGGATCGGAAGGTTTTCTGATCCCGGTGTGCGTCCGGGACGCTGCCAACAATATGTTCTGGAACATCGGCGGCTGGGGCAATACCGTATCCTGCCTGCAGATTGTATCCGGGGGCAGCAAAAGCGGCCAGATCTCCGGCACGGTAAAAAATGTAAAACTTCAGCAGGGGAAGCTGTATCAAATCAAAGTGGTGGTGGCGGGCAGCCATGTGGAGGGCTATCTGGATGATGTCAAATATCTGGACTACAACTATCAGGCCCCGGAATCCCTGTACGAGTCCGCCAATATGGACGAAAACGGAGATTTGATCATCAAGCTGGTAAATCCCACCGGCCAGGCCATTGTGGTGAATACCCGCCTGGAAGGCTTTGTGAAAGAGCAATATGAGGAGCGGGCACAGGTGACAGTACTGTCAGGTGACTCTCTCAGCGCGGTCAACAGCTTTGAGGAGCCGGAAAAAATGATCCCGGTTACTTCAGAGGCCGTGATTGGCGATACCTTCCTATATGAGGCCCCGGCCTATTCCCTGTCGGTTCTGCGTATTCCGGCCAGATAGGCCCCAGCCGTCCGATTATACAGATAAAACAACAGAATCCGGGTTCTGCGGGCATTCTGTTGTCACACATACAAAAAGAACGTTCCGGAACTGCAATGCCGCCGGAACGTTCTTTTTTAGTCGGAAGTATCTCTATAAAATATTGGCCATCAGCCTGCTGGCGGTGAGCAGGAAGTTCTTGTCGGACTCTGACCAGCGGAAACGGTGGTTAAAAGTCTCAAAGAAAAAGTACAGATTTACTCCCTCCCTGTCCGGGTAGCAGAAACACACCATGCCCTCTATGCGGCTGTTTCTCAAGGTCTCAAAAAGTTCCCTGTTTACCCCCTCCAGATTGGTAATATGGCTGGCCATCAGATAGTGCGGATGATCCATTATGCCGGCCATTCCGTTTTCCACGATAAAGGAGCCCATATCCGGCACAGGCTGATAATCACCACTGATATAGAGGGGTTCTCTCCGCCCGGCCCGGTGGATCCGCACGCCGTCCAGTTCAAAGGCGGAACGGATCTGATCCAGAATCTCTTCCATGGGCTCTGCCCCCTCCGCGGACAGGCGGATGCCTATGTCGGCCACCACGTCCGCCAGGTATTCCGCCTTCTCCAGCGGATCCATGGTATGACGGATGGATTGTTCCTCCTCCACCAGGTCCCCGTGTTTATCCGCCTCATATATCACAAAGCGGTTCTTGCCCTTGTACTTGGCCAGATACAGACATTTGTCCGCCTTTTTAAACAGCTCCTCATAACTCCTGCCGTCTTCCGGCGCCCGGCTGACCCCGATGGACAGAGTGACTTTACAGCCCTTCTCCCGGTTCTCAAAGGTGCTCTGCACCTGCTTGCGCAGGGAAGTAAGCATGGCCCGCAGCTGTATCTCCGAACTGATCCAATTGGTAAAAAGAAAGAACTCATCCCCGCCAAAGCGGCCCACAATCCCTCTGCCGTTTATGGTGCTGTTGAGGATGGAAGCCACCTGGCCGATCACCTGATCCCCGTACATATGGCCATGGGTGTCGTTTATATTTTTAAAGTTGTCTATATCAATCATGGCCATGTAGTGAGGTTCCCCGCCGGCTGCCAGCGCCTCCGCCACATACTCCGCACAGGCCCGCTTATTCAGCAGACCGGTGAAGGAATCCTTGCCTTCCGCAGTGGCATAGTAAGGAGAGGCGTCTTCTTCCCTCTGATCCATCCTTCGGAGAATTCCCAGTACCACTCTCTGGTTATTGTGTTTGTAAATCACCTTGCCGTCAATGTGGAACAGGCTCATCAGCATGGGATGCCGGGGCATGGGACCCCGCAGGTCGCAGCTGAAATTCTCCTGGGCGCTGAGCAGATGCCGGCAGAACACCTCCAGTTCCTCCTGGAAACTTTTCCGGGGATACATGGCGGTGACGCTCTCCTTAAGTTCCTCCAGACTACATTTCATCAGCACCGTAGATTTGATTCCCATATAACGGAAAACCGCAAAGCTGTCCTGCTCCACATCATAGTTAAAAAGATAATCCTGGTACATGGACAGAAAAGCCCTATATCTGCTGGCATCATCGGATGCCTGCAAATATTTTTCCTCGATGATGAACAGATTGTAGATGGTCAGTTCCCACACCGGTTCCCCGTTCACCGTATGTCCACAGTCACGGATGGTCATGTCGATTTGACGATAACCTTCGTCCATTCCCCGCATGGCGGTCAAAATCCTTGCAGAGCCTCCCTGTTCCAGACTGCCGCAGGCCTGCTGAAATTCCTGCCGCAGTTCCGGATGAACGCAGTCCAGCATGCTGATACCCACAGTCTTTCCCATGAAACGATAGAAATGTTCATCCCCCATCAGGACCATATATTCCCGGTTGATGGCGGCGCTGCAGTATACCATGTCCGAAGGACTCTTGCTTATGTACTCTGGGATTTTCATATTCCTCTCCATGCATACGATCCGGCCTCTCACCGAAGCCAGGCAGCCGCCGGATCCTGCCTGCTGCCCTGCAGCCTGTTACTCTGCGGGATTCAGGATCTGATCCAGTTCTTTCATCAGCAATTCTATATTGATAGGCTTGGCGATATGGCCGTTCATGCCGCTGCGAAGGGCCTCCTGTTTATCCTCCTCAAAAGCGTTGGCTGTCATGGCCAGTATGGGGATATCCGCCAGCTTCCGATTCTCCAGCCTGCGGATGGCTCTGGTAGCCTCATAGCCGTTCATCACCGGCATCTGCACATCCATCAGCACAAGCTGATAATATCCCGGCTGGGAACTGCTCAGCATCTCCACCGCCACCTGCCCGTTCTCCGCCAAATCGGTGGTAAATCCCGCGCCCTCCAGAATGGCCACGGCGATCTCCTGGTTCAGTTCATTGTCTTCCGTCAGCAGAATCCTTCCCTTGCGGACCGGCTCCGGCCTGCGTTCCGGGGCCTCCTGCTCTCTGCCCGAATTGACAATGGAGTTCAGGCATCCTTTCAATTCCGACAGGAACAGAGGCTTGCTGCAGAAGGCCGTCACACCGGCTTCCAGCGCCTCGTCCTCGATATCGGACCAGTCGTAGGCGGTGAGAACAATGATGGGCACTTCCTTCCCCACTTCCTGACGGACCCTGCGGGCCACTTCCACCCCGTTCATATCGGGCAGCAGCCAGTCGATTACATAGACAAAGTAATTGTCGCTGCGCATTACAGCCTGCCTGGTGCGCAGGACGGCTTCTTTTCCGGAGAGAGTCCATTCCGCCCGCAGGCCGATCTGCTGGAGCATGCTGGTGACACTGTCACAGGTGTTGAAATCATCGTCCACCACCAATGCCCGCAGACCCTTCAGTTCCGGGATGGTCTGAGGCTCCTTCTTCCCGGCGTACAGCCGGAAAGTGAAGGATACGATGCACTCGGTGCCCACACCCTGCTTGCTCTTCACCTCTATGGAACCGTTCATCAAATCCACGATGTTCTTAGTAATGGACATGCCCAGCCCGGTTCCCTGTATGCCGCTGATGGTGGAATTCCGCTCCCGCTCGAAAGGTTCGAATATATGGGACACAAACTCCTCGCTCATGCCGATGCCCGTGTCCATAATGCGAAACTCAAAATTGGCATAGCCCGCCGGCGCCCCGGCGATTTCCACCACTTTGATGGCTACCTTGCCGCCCGCACCCGTGTACTTCACGGCATTGCTGAGCAGATTCAGCAGCACCTGGTTCAGCCGCAGTCCATCGCAGTAAATATCCTCGTTCTGAACGTCCATGGCGTCCATATAGAGTTCCAGCTGCTTGGAGTGCACATCCGCCTGTATGATGCTGCGCAGATTGTGCAGAATGTCCGGCAGACTGCAGGGCTTCTCCTCCAGATGCATTTTACCGCTCTCTATACGGCTCATATCCAGAATGTCATTGATCAGGCTCAGCAGATGGTTCCCGGAGGTCATGATCTTCTTCAGATACATCTCCACCTGCTCCCTGTGGTCGATATGGGTGATGGCCAGGGTGGTGAACCCGATGATGGCGTTCATGGGCGTGCGGATATCATGGGACATATTGGAAAGGAACACGCTCTTTGCCTTGCTGGCCCGGTTGGCCTGGGAAAGGGCATCCTCCAGCAGAGCTTTTTTCTCCATCTCACTGCGGATCTCTTCGTCCACGCTGCGCAGACCCAGGACGATGCCTCTGTTTTCATCCCACTGCCCGGACCGCACCGCCGCCATCTGGAAATACCGCAGCTCACCACAGCAGTTGGTGCGGTAATTGATAAAGCACATTTTCTTATTTTTATGGGAGAGTTCCCGCTCCAGCCATCCGCAGGTTGCCGCCTCCCGCATGGCCTCCTTATCATCATCGTAGACGCAGGTCTCTATGTAACGCCCCATGCACTCCTCCAGAACCAGATCTCCGGAAAAGAGGGTCTGCAGAATATCTGCGCCGCAGTCTCCGCTTCTGAGGGCATTTCCGGCGCCGGTATTCAGGTCAAAATAGCAGACCAGGCTGTACTCTATGCTGAGCGCATGGATCAATTCGATCTGATGTCTTTCCTTCTCCTGCTGCTTCAGTTCCTCACGCTGCTTCTGGGCCGTGCAGTCCAGCAGAAGTCTCTGGTAGATCAGTTCCCCCTCCTCCCGGATCAGCTTGATATTCCCCATGATATAGAGAACATCTCCTGCGGTGTGCTGGATGCGGTACGCCACATTGGTACTGTCCCCCTCTTCTTCCAGGGTCTTGAAACTCTCCTGCAGCCGCGCCCTGTCCTCCTCCAAAACGGAGGAAGCCATCATGTCAAAGCCCGCCGCCATAAGTTCCTCCTGGGACTCGTAACCCAGAATCCGCAGCGCCGCTCCGTTAATGCGGGTGATCCGGGATCCGTCCAGACTGTGGCACATAATGCCGCAGTCCATGGAAGTGAAGATGGCTTCCAGAGTCTGGGATCTCTGTAGCAGTTCCTGCGCATATTCCTGCTCCCTGGTCACATCAATGGCCACCCCTACCGTACCCATGACGCTGCCGTCCAGGTCATAGAGAGGGGATTTGTATGTGGTAAGCAGCCTTGATCCCTCCTGGGTCTGGATACACTCTCCGGAGATACGGGTCTCCCGGGTCTCCATGACGATGCGCTCCGACTCAATACAGGCGGGATCATCCTGCTCCACATCCCATATATAGGCATGCCGTCTGCCCTGCACCTGGGTCTTGGTCTTGCTCACCGCCTGGCAGAAGCTGTCGTTCACTTTCTCGTGAACACCGTCTTTATCCTTGTACCAGATCAGATTGGGAACACTGTTGATGGTGGATTCCAGATACTGGCTTGCCTCCCAATAGTCTTTCCGCGTCTTACAGTTCTGCTGCCAGCGAAGAAAGCGGAAACTCAGTTCCCCTCGTGAAAGAGGCAGGGTCCAGAGATCGCTGATCTGCGAAAGGCAGTCCTCCAATACCTGTACCTGCTCCTTGCCCGCCAGCACCACCAGATCCGCCTCCGGCTTTTTCCAGGCCGCCAGTTTCTTCGTCTCACAGGCAGCGTCCATACCCTGCAGATCCGCCAGGATCAGGTCCGCCCGGGCTGCCAATGCCTGCTGGGGTTCCGAACTTTCAAAAAATGTATGGGTGAAAAACTCCATCGGGGCCATGTCCCGAATCGCCGCAAACCCGTCTGGCTGACGGCTTATCAGATAAATCTGCAAATGACAATGGTACATAAGGTTTCCCCCTTGCGTCCGCACTTCGTATTTGTAAGCATAAACCGCTTACACACTCGTTTTAATTGTACCAAACCGTCCCGTATCATGTCAACAGAAGAATGCGCCCGGCGGGGCGTTTTACGGGTTTACCTGCTCAATGACATACCTTCCTTCAATCAGTTCAAATCCGTTTTGCCGGTAATATTTTATCAAAGGTTCGTTCTCCGCTATCAGAATAATATACAGATAATCTCTGTACTTTTCCCTGATCCGCCTCAGCAGTTCCCGGCCGATGCCCTGGGCCTGAAACCGGGGATCCACGCACAGATAATGGACATAGGCGGTCAGTTCGCTGTCGTCTATGGCATTGATCAGGCCCACCAGCTTCTCTCCGCACCAGGCGGTATACACGGTTTCGCAGTGGTCCAGCGCCTTCTTGAGCCGTTCCGGGTAATCGGCGGAGATCCAGTCCACCGACCGGAACAGGCTCTGCAGCTGGGCCGGGGTATAGTCTCTTCTGTCTGTGTAAACGATATCCATATGATCCTCCTGTCTGTACAGGCCTTTCCTACAGGCCAAGCCAATTCTTTATGGGATTGACCTGCCGGGCCTGTTCCATGATTTCCCCGCAGTTCTCCCGAAGAAAGCGTTCCAGTTCCGCCACCTCCGCCTCCGAAAAGCCCCGGACATGCTCCACAACCCCGTCGGGCACGGTGGCCTCGGCGGTATCCTGCCCGCGCATAATCGAAACCCTGGCGAACCGTCTTCCCTCCTTATTGATGATCCCGGAAACAAGCATATTAAAAGAATCCACAGGTTTCCCTCCTTTTTCCGCAAATTTACTTACCAACCATTATATTTTCACTGAAATTTTCTGTCAAGCGCCAGGAGCATCTTTTGTTTGACAATACAGGGTATGATGCCTTAATATGGAGATTGACGGTGTTTACATAGCTTACATATTTCTCCATGGATATGAATTGTTCTTCCTGGAATGGAATACATGTGGACGGAGGAAAAAGGTGACACGCATGAAAAAAAAGGTTTTTACCGCAGTTTGTCTGTTCCTGTTGGGGCTCGGGCTTTGCGGCTGCTCCGGGGACACGGGAGAGGAAGCCATGGAAATCCTCCGGGGCCAGGCGCCCGGGAAAGAGGAAGGCCTGCTGCGGGTGGGCCTGATCCAGACGGGAAAGGAGTCGGACTGGAGAGACGCCAACACCAACGATTATCTGCAACATTTTGTGGAAGAGCGGGGGTACGAGCTCATCTATGTGGACGGAAACTCAAGCCCGGAGAGACAGGTGCAGGCGATGCGGGATCTGATCTGGCAGAGAGTGGACTATATCATCCTCCAGCCCATCGTGGAAACCGGCTGGGAAGAGACCATTCAGGAAGCAAAGCAGGCGGGCGTCCCTGTGATTGTGGCGGACCGGCAGATTGCCGTGGCGGACAGCGAGTACGCTGCCTGGATCGGCTCCGACTTTTACGGAGAGGGCCGGAAAGCCATGGAATGGCTTGAAAAATATCTGGAGGAGCAGAACCGCACGGATGAGGAGATCAATATTGTGCTGCTGGAGGGCACGGTGGGAGCCACCGCGGCCATCGGCAGGACCCAGGGGATTCTGGAGACCCTCGCCCTTCACGAAAACTGGAACATCATTGCCAGCGAGTGCGCCAACTTCACCCAGGGGGAAGGGCAGAGCGTGATGGAAAAACTGCTGGAAGAGTTGGACCCTTCCTCCATTGACGTCATTATCTCGGAAAACGATAACATGATGTTCGGGGCCATGAAAGCCATGGACCGCAAGGGAATCACCTATGGACCGGAGGGGCAGATCATAACCATTTCCTTTGACGCCCTGCGGGAGGCTTTCGAGAAAATGATGGACGGGAAACTGCATGTATCCGTGGAGTGTAATCCCCTTTTGGCCAGGGGCGTGGAGAAAATCATCCTGGATCTGGAGCGGGGATCCGTGGTGGAAGATAAGCGTCAGTACATCGAAGAACAGTTATTCGACTATCTGAATGCTTCGGAACATATCAGCACCAGGGCCTATTAATCGAAACTTCGGACCGACATGCGGGGGAACGCGGAAATGAAAAGACCATTGAAAACTAAAGTCATTGGGGCAGTATTGCTGATCTGCCTGTTGATAGACTTTGGCTGTGTGACGTATAATTATCGCAAATATGTGTCCATCAACAGGGACTATACCGCGCAGCTTGCCAGCACGGTTATCAACACCTGCTGCCTGGTGATCGACGGCGACAAGGTGGAAGATTACCTGAACACCAGAAAGAGGGATTCGGATTACTATGTGGTGTGGAATAAACTCATCGACTACCGCAATACCAATCCCGATATCGTCAAACTCAGCGTCATGAGTTTTCAGGAGGATGGATGCTATTATATCTTTGACACTGATCTGACGGAGAAAGGGGCCTTTTTGGGAGATTCCCGTCCCTATGATCCCTGGCAGCTGACGGCCAAAGACTCCCTGCTGGACTACTCTTCCGATGTTTCTCTGGTATACAGGGACCACACGGATATCTATATTCCCATCAAATCCTCCTACAACATCCCGGTGGCCTATGTGGTGGCCGGCGTCGCCACAGATACCATGCGGGCGGAGCAGCGGAGGTATCTTCTGTACCTGGTGCTGATTATCACGGGCATCACCGTTTTTGCAGGCGCGCTCCTGCTTCTGTTCATGGACAAAAACATTCTGGCTCCTGTCAACGCCATGACGGCGGCAGCGGAAAGCTATGGAGAAAAAAGGGAGAAAGACGGGGAGATTTCCCCTCTGCAAAAGCTGCAGGTCCGCACGGGAGACGAACTGGAACGCCTCTGCGAGTCCATGAAAAAAATGGAGAACGACATTCTGGCCTATTCCGCCAGATTGATAAGCGCCACCTGGAACAGCAACCACGACAGCATGACACAGCTGTTTAACAAGCGTTATTACAACGAACTTTTGACTGCGTTACAGGAACAGGAAAATCTGGGAGTCATATATCTGGATATTGACAATCTGAAGAAAATGAACGATACCTTTGGGCATGACGAGGGGGATCTGGCCATTCTGCGGGCCTCGGCCCTGATCCACCGCTATGAGGAGCCGGGCTTTGAGTGCTGCAGGGTGGGAGGCGATGAATTTGTGATCTTCCTGCGAAATGCCGGGGAAAGGGTGGCAGATCTGGTAAACTGTATGCGCAGCGACAAGGGCAACCTTCTGTCGGAGATCACGGATGAATTTATCTGCCGTCTGGCAGTGGGAGGCGCATCCAGAAAAGCCGGAGAAACGCTGGAGGATGTGATCAAAAGGGCGGAAGAAGAGATGTACCGAAACAAACATGCCATCCGGTAAACCATAGGGGGAAGAGAGAGCTGTCGCATTTTGCGGCAGCTCTCTCTTATCTCCGCTAAAATATATGGGTGCGGAAAGGCGCCATGGGCAGGCCGTTGGCCCCATAGACCGTCACTTCCCCATAGTTCGTCCACAGATACCGGGCCATAACCGGCTCTTTCACCTCCCGGGCCCGGAGAAACACTCTGTCCCCCTCAAAAGAGGCCTGGGCTTCCGCAAACACGCCGTCGCTCCCCGCCAGTTCAAAGCCGGAAATCTTTTCTCCCCGGCAGATAAAGCCCTCCTGGGCATAGTCAAACGCCAGTTCCATTCCTCCGTCCCGGTATAGAAAATCCCGGTATATGGGGCCGAAAGCCTCCTGCTCCGAAATCAGATGATACACGCCCCACAGCGCCTGCAGGGCCAGTCTCTCGCCTACGGGCTTTTTGTTCTTTGGATGAATCTCATGGAACTGGCCGCAGTCGATGGCCACCGCTATGCCGGTGTTGCGCAGCATGTGAAACGCACGCATCTGACTCTCCCGGATGATGCACCAGCTTTTGGTGTCCGGGTCATGCCGGTATCTGTGCATGGGCAGCTGTACCAGAAGGAAAGGCAGCTTTTCATCCCCGAAATCCTGCCGCCACTGCCCGATGAGCCCGGTAAGTAAACTGTAATAATCCTGGGGCCTGTGGTCGTCGCTCTCTCCCTGATAATAGAGAAAGCCTCTCAGGGTATAAGGCGCCACTCTTTTCAGCATGGCGGCGTACAGCCCCGACGGTCTGGTAAAATTGGCGCAGTTCATGGGGCCGGGATAGCGACAGGGACCAATCAGTTCCTGCACCCGGTCAAAGGGCATCATGGGGTCTTTCTCATAGACGGCGGCCGCCTTTTTGTCCCATGCCTCCTGGTAAGCCAGATATTCCTGATACTCCCGGATCTGCTGTACCTCGGGCTTTTGCACTGCTTCGGAACTCTCATATTCCTCCACATAGCTGCGGGTATCCTCCCGGGCCAGCAGCGCTTCCCGGCTCATCCAGCAGCTTGCGGAAGTACCGCCCCAGTTGCAGCCGATGACCCCCACCGTGACCTGCAGCCTGCGGGCCAGCTGCACCGCGAAAAAGAAACCCACTGCAGACCATTTGGCCGCGTCCCGTTCCCCAAAACATTCCCAGCAGGAGCTCCGTTCCGCCTCTTCCAAATCCTCTCCCGGACGGGCCTGTTTGGGCGTATAGTAAAAACGTACCCCCGGGAAATCCCCCTCCCGCAAAAGGGCAGGCCCTCCCTCCGCGTCCTTTAACTCCAGTTCCATATTGGACTGCCCGCCTGCCAGCCACACTTCGCCCACGGCCACATCCGTAAACCGGATTTTCTCCTCCCCGTCGCTGATTTCCAGAACAAGGCCCTCCTGAGCCTCCCGCTCCGGCAGGCAGACCGTCCATTTCCCCTGCCGGCACAGAGTCCGGGCCCGATCCTCTCCCAAGATCACCCGGATTTCCCGCCCCGTGACCCCCTGGCCGAATATGCGGATTATTTTATTTCTCTGCAATACCATATGATCGGAAAATACCGCCGCTGCCCTTAACATGTCTCTTCTCCTTTTACGGATGCTTAATTTACCTTAATAACTACCACATCCCCCACCTGCTTCACATAGCCCGGATCCGGGTAGACGGGCATGCCGGCAAGATCTGCCTGGGCTATTTCCTCCTGGCAGGCACTGGTGGGCCAGATATTCAAGTTGACCCCGCAGAAGTAATGGAATATACCCCTCCAGGATTTCATGGAGGATTCGGGATCCGTCCAACCCACCCCCACCATGGCGTAGTTGTTGGACAGGCCATACGCCTCGCTCACATAGAACAGCCTGTTTCCTGCCGGGATGCCCACAAGGCAGTACCGCAGGTCCGGATTCAGACAATCTTCTTCTGCCAACTCATGCAGGATGCCTTCCGCCATGGCCCCCGAAGCCGTTTTGCCCTCATACATGGCATTCTGATCCACCTGAACCTGATAGATGTTCCCCCACAGCGCAGCCAACACCGCCAGTCCCCCCGCCAGCCGCGCCGGGAAATATGCCCTAAAGCCACATTCCACTTTGCCTGCAACACAGATCAGAATGGGCAGAAAAAGCGCCAACGGAGCTGTCATCTGGATGCTCATTCCCACATCCGTGGCCACCAGTGACACGGCATTTGCCGCAATGGGGAGCGCCATGGCCAGAGCCAGATATAAGACGGCCCTGATCCGGCTTCTCTTCCAGATCTGCAGGAATCCGATGACTAAAAACAGGCCGGCCAGAACAAAGAGAAGCAGGTAGATCCCGTGGCGCTGAAACAGATTGGTCTTATACAGGTCTTTAAAAAAATACATGCCGAATATGGAATAGGCGTTTTTGATGGTCACAGGAAGTTTTTTCAAAGTATTCCAGAGGGAGTAGGAATCCGCCCCGTTATAATTTGACAGTGGGGTATTAAATATGGCTAAATGGACTTTAAGCAGCAGAACATAAAGAATCCCCCCCAGCGACAGCATGGCAGCGCTTTTGCCGGTATACAGTCCCAGTTGTCTCCAGGAGACATCCGGGCAATTTAACTTCCAAAGCAGATATCCCGCTATAACCAGGCATGTACAGCCCAGACAGGCCTGATACGCGCCCATGGACAGCGCCACCATGAAGCTGCCCGCCAGCACCGGCAGAATCACCTTTTTGGACTTGAGCGTGAACCATGCCGCCAGAACACTCAGTAAAAAAGCAAACCCAAAAACGGGGGACATAAAACGGTAAGACAAAGAGACACATACCGCCGTGCTGCTGATAAAAAGAGACGAAAACAGAAAAGTCACTTTCTTGTCCTCTATGCGGAAAAGATCCGATATGAGATACAAACCTGCCGAAAAAAGCAGAATGGTCATTATGGAAGTCCACGGATCGTTGTTGACCCCAAAACGGATTTTGTCCAGATACAGCCAAAACCATCTTCCCAGCGACAGTTCCCATTTCCCGGCAGCATGGTATGTATATTCCCATAAACCGTCATAGGCATTTACCAGTTGCTGCGTCATTAGCTGTGAGTAAAGAATCAATCCAAAAACGAATACCAAAATCCAGGAGGAACGGTTCGATAAAAGATCCCTTATCCCTTTTTTATAATATCTGTTATTATTGTCATTTACCTTAATTCCAGAGTTCATAAAACATTGTCCCTCCCTCTCTATCTGCCAATTAAATACTACATTATTTACTAAAATATGTCAACAACCCCTCTTCAGAAAAGCCCTCCTGTTTCCTCACCGCATTTACCACAAGACGGTATGCCTTATCAATTCCCGCACAGGTTGACAGCGTGACGCTTTGAGGCATGTCGTCCCCGTCATAACCAATCATGTGAAGGAAATTTCCATATGCCTCCTCATCTTCAAAGGACAGGTTGTAAACATAGCTGTCCAAGGGTACCACCATACAGGAGACTGCCTCATACAGGTACGCGTCCCCGCCGGGGGTAAAGATGGTAAAATACCGATTTTTTTCCATAAAGTCCGGGGACACATATTTCTTAAGCCGGCCGAACATGGAGCCATCCTTCATATTGTGTCCGTAAATAATTGTGTGCAGATCCTCCAGGTCCGCACTGTTCATGGATTCCACAAATACGGAGCCCGCTGTGGCTTTTGTACCGCTGTAAGTGGTCCGCAGATAGTCCTGGTTGGTCTCCCCCTGCATCAGGGGGTAGCTGATGGGCAAAGTGTCAAAATCTATCCAGCCAACCACATCAGCATATATGTCTGAGATCTGCCTCAGCCGGGAGGCAATCTCCTCTGGATCAGGTCTCGCCCCGGCCGCCGGCGTCCGGCTTTTTCCGGCATGTTCTCCCAGGGAACGCCTCATGGTATTCACGTCAAAACGCTTATCGGAAAACGGCATGGTATCATACAGCCGATTGTATTCCCCTGTGGCGGCCCTGCAGCTTTTTTCTATGGAAATAATATTTCCTATGGCAATTGCCGCCACCACGGCGAAGATCATACCCAAAATCTTGTCTTTTTTCATTGTAATCCTCCTTTATTATGTACTAAGGCTTTTATAAAAGGGACCCGACAGTCTTCTGCCGGGTCCCTGAACATCGGGGTAGACAAATACATTCTTCCCCAAGCGGGGATCATGTCCCCTGGTGGTCTTGCTTCTTTCTTTTGATCCTTTTGATCCTATTCTCTTTTTTCTTTCCCACAAGCGTATGGCAGATACAGACACCGGATGCCGCCGCTGCCAGCGTCGCCACAGCGCGCCATACCAACAGGCTGCTTTCGTCCCCAGTGACAGGAACCGTCACGCCCGGGGTTGGAACAGGCATTTCCGGATCGGGAACGGGTGTGGGGGTCGGCCTTTCAGGCGGCGTCGGAATGCGCCTGTCAAACATTTCAACCTTCTGGATTTCGCCGGAAGACTCTAAAATAAATGCCACTTCCTCCGCCACCAGATAACCCTCCGGGGCACTTTCCTCCACCAGGATATAAGCACCTGCAGGCAGTTTCTCCATATAATGAGGTTCCCTGCCGGATATCCACTCTTCCACAAGTTCGGACTTATGGCCCTTTTCCTCTGCCCTCCACAGCTGCAATTTTGCTCCGGGCAGTTCCTCTTTGGTGGTTATGTCCTTCTTGCTGATCTCCAGTCGGGTGTAGTCGTCCAGCATCTCCACCTGCTGTACCTCACCGGTATCCTGAACGGTAAACGTTATTTCTTCGGCCACCAGATAGCCTTCCGGAGCGCTCTCCTCCACCAGGACATACTTGCCGATGGGAAGCTTCTCAATGTAATGGGGCTTGTCACCGGATATCCACTCTTCTACCAGATGGGACTTATCCCCTTCTTCCTCTGCCCTCCACAACTGTATTTTTGCCCCGGGCAAATTCTCTTTGGTGGTAAAATCTTTTTTACTAATTTCCACCTTGGTCACATCGTCATACATTTTTATTTCCTGGATTTGAATCTCTGTCTCCGATCCGCTCATATCAAGAACGGTGAACTCAATCTCCTCTGCGGTTGCATACCCATCGGCGGGTTTCGTCTCCCGGAGAATATAGTTTTTTCCCACCGCCAGTTCGCGTATGGTATGGGGCTTATCGCCGGAGATCCAGCTGTCAACCAGCTTTCCGTCTTCTCCGATTACTTCCAGCCGGGCGCCGGGCAGTTCCTCCCTGTTTGTCAGATCATATTTTGTGAACGCCACTACAAAGGGTTGGTTTTCCACTTCGCAGGTTAATTCTACTGTCTCCACATCCTGCCCCCGGTAAGCGGCATCCAGCAGAAACTCCTGACTGGAAACATAATACCCGGCCGGCGGGGTTAATTCTTTCAGCATGTACCCGCCCAAAGGCAAATCGGCGTCAAAGACAGCGATACCGTCCTGATCGGATACTGCACAATCAACAATGGTTCCTGCCGTTACCAGTTTTTGGGAAGAATCGGGGACACAGGAAAAGAAGTCCTCCCTTGCTATCAGCGCAAATACCGCGCCGGCCAGGGCTTCCCCTGTCTCCGCGTCTTTCTTGGCCACGCTTATTTTTATCTTTTGCCTCCTGTTCTCAAATGATATATCGTGTACAATGAAATTCTTTGTGCTTTCCGCCGCCGTGATCTCAAATATTTCCGCAACGGGGTTCAGGACAAAACCGTCTCCCGCCACAGTTTCCTTAACCGCGTATTTTCCCAGATACAGATCGCCCAGAAACGCGAAACCTGACCTGTCGGTGGTAAGGCTCCCCACCATATCCCCCTCTTTCCATATACAGTATTTTTCCGTATCACAGCTTTTAGGCATGGCGCTGTGGATCTCCTGGCTGTAAATATCTTCCGCCGCATAGACTTCAAACCGGGCGCCTTCCACAGGAGCCGGCACATACGTAAAATCCGTGTGGACATCGCCGCTGGAAACACTTCCCGTGGTCTGTGCGTCATATAGCTTCTCTCCCACCTTTCTGATCTGCAGGATACCTTTCTGCTGTATGTTCTCCTGCTTTACCGTCACAATCACACGTCCATATTTGTCAACCACAGTCCCTTCTTCCTGCAGAATGGAATCGGTAATTGAAAAAACCACCGCTTTGGCCGGCTTATCAATTAGTTTATAACCGTTTTTTTCAGGGGAGGAGATGTCTTTGATCTCCTGTTCGCTCCCATTGATCACATACCCTTCGGGTGCTTCTACTTCTACCAGTTCGTAATCTCCATAGGGCAGCATGTAGGGCAGTTCGATGTAACAATCAGTAACTTTACCTTCCTCATATAGATTCTGTACTCTATACGGATGCTCCCTGCTGCCCATTTCGGCTCTGCGCATGGGATCCCAGTAATAGAGGAACCCGTCCTCATACACTTTCCAGAAGCTGCTGTCAAATTTCTCCTGATCGGATGTCAGTCGGATCCTGTAGGCTGCACCCTCCTTAAGGACCGTTTCACCGTACCTTCCGTCCGTCTTCACCAGCCGCAGATAGCATTCCAGCGTTTCGTTTCCGATATAGCGTATCGGCTGGGGAATGGATGAGTCTTTGCTCACTGTAATAATCAGAGGGTCTGCCTGTTCCTTACCCTCCGGCGTGCCGGTTTCCACCAGAACATATTGTCCATAGGGCAGCTGCGGTGTAACAAAATAACCGTTTTCCTTATCGGACCACATTTCTTTCACCCGATACCGGTTATTCACCCCGGTGGGCTCCAGCCATGCCCTGTCGCCGTCCGTCCATGCTTCTGTGGTTCTTTTGTAAAGAGTTGCGGCCTGGTCCGCCGTAAAATCATATGCTTTCAGCGTCGGGATGTCGGCCTTGGTCCACACATCCCCCTTGGGCGCTATTGTCCCGGACTTGACGCCGGACAAATCGCCCAGCCGATAGATTGTGAATCCGGCCTGGATCGGTTCTTTTTCCGTGCCGGTATGCAGGTCTTCCATCTTGACGAACTGCGCCGCCTGTTTCATGACGAAGTCGCCGGAGTAAACATCTTTGGAATCGGATCCGTCGTCCATGGACAAAAGGTTGTCCGCAAGAGACGCGCTTTCCCTGCGCAGAACCACATGCTCCGACTCATTGGAGTAGACAAATGTCACTTCATATCTCTGAAGTTCGTCACCCCTATATTCTGTTGTATCCGGCAGATAACCCTGAGCAGGGCTGATCTCCGCGATATAGTAACGTCCCAGTTCCACCTGTTGAAAATTAGTCCTGCCTGGAGTCTTTATATATGCGGGAGTCTTGCCGCTCTCAATGCATCTGTCACCATCTTCGTCCAGCAGATATCCCTGTCTGTCGGTGATGGTGGACCGTCCGATGACCGCCGTTCGGACCAGGGATCCTTTTTTGTAGAGAATAACGCTGCCCCAGGCCGCCTTCACGTCCTCGTCCGCATACAGGCCGTATACCGCACCGTCCAGAGTCTCAGGATCGCCCTGGGTCACCGGGCTGCCGTCCGGTCTTTCCGCTTCCGCCTCGTCATCATATTTCCGAACCGTGACTTCACCATATTGACGTTCATTCCAGAATTGTTCTCCCATATCGTCATTGGTAATTATGAGCGTGTCACCGTCATTGGACAAATCCATCTTGATCTCAAACAAATATGTATTTTTGCCGTCCTCCGCATAATCGCCATAATAGTTTTCCGGCGCCTTTTTCTCGTACACGCAGAATATGCCCCGGTTATCATTGCTTTCTGTTTTCTCAAAATAAATTTCACTGGAAAGATAGCTTCCGTCCTCCTGCTTTTTAAAGACTACGGGCCACGAGAGATCCCCCTCCACAGCCTTTATTTCAAATTGCGCGTTGCCTGCAATCAGGCTTCCCGTATATCGGTCCACTTTGGGAATCTGTATTCTTACATGGGACGGCTGATTGGCAAATACCTCGCTGCTTCCCGCATGGTAGCTGTCAGGATCCGCGTTATGGGCCTTGTATTCCCTGACGGCATCGCCGGGTTTTTGGGAAAAGCCCAGCTCGGAAAAGTCAATGTAAACTTTCTCACCATCCGTTTCATAACCTTCCGGAGCAGCAGTCTCCTGATAATAGAACTTGCCCAGATTATCCTCCGTATAGTACAGATATCCCTCGGATGCCCACTGATAGCTGCTTTCCACCGTGTAATTTCCGTCTGTCCGGCGTACGATGGCATAATGAGGGCTGACAATATAGTCGCCCACAGCCTGGCTCCACTCGTACAGAGCAAAGTCCGCATCATCTGTGAGCATACTCCCGGAAATGGCGTCCACTTTCTTCAGTGAGAAGTGTATCTGCCAGGGCCGGTTCGCAAATTCTGTCCCATCATAAATAAAATAGTCCGCAGGCCGGTTATTATGAGCATGATGGACACCGTCTTCCTCTAATATGCGGGAGTCCAGCACATTCACATACACCGGATCCGGGTCAGTCACAAAGCCATCCGGGGCTTTCACTTCTTTATAATAGAACTTACCCTGATTGGCGGGGGTCCAGTAAAGTTCCCCTTCTTTTGCCCATGGATAAGAGGAAGAGACGGTATATGTGCCATCCGCCGATCTTACCATGCGGAAATTCCGGCTTCGTTCATAGCCGCCTGCTGCCTCATTCCATTCATACAAATCAAACGCCGCATCACCCTTAAGAGGTTCTCCTGTCATTCCATGCACCTTTTCCAGTGTCAGAGGAATATGGTAAAAGTCATCCCGCATCATGAACCTCTGGACTTCTCCGGTTTCCCTGATTACAATGGACACAGGATCCGCCGCCAGATATCCTTTCGGAGCTTCCTCTTCCATGAGCATATATCTTCCGGCTGGCACATGACTTAAGCTGTGGGGAGTACCGTCAGTAATCCATGTGGCGTAGACGCCTTGGATAATACCGTTTTCGTTGACGGAAACCAGCGACAGTCTGGCCCCGGGAACCCCTGCGTTTAAATTATTGAGTTTGTCTATCTCCACCCTGGTATAATTATCGTACATGGTGACTTTCTGAATATCTCCTGAGGTCGTAACGGTGAAGGGAATGTCCGCCGCTTTCACATAGCCGGCGGCCGCAATGCTTTCCTCCAGAATATAGTTGCCTGCAGGCATTTTCTCGATCATGTGGGACCCGCCGTCTGTGGTCCAACTCCGATAAATCATGTCTTTTGCGCCCATGGCATCGGTGGTCCAGATTTTAAGCTGCGCTCCTATGATCTCCGCTCCGCTGGTAATATCTTTTTTACTGATCTCCACCCTGATTGGCCGGTCTACCATGGTCACATACTGCACCTCGGTTGTATTCCTTACCTCAAATAACACGGGCTCCGCAAGTGCATATCCTTCCGGGGCTGTCTTCTCCACCAGGATGTACCTGCCCACAGGAATTCCGCGAAATTCCATGTCATTTATTCCGGAAGTAAAGGGATCACCATACTTTGCCCCCCTGCTGCCGTCCGCATTCGCATGATAGATCTGCAGGATTGCGTTTTCAATGTTCCGGCCATCCGCATCCTGTTTGCGGATGGCAAGATTCGTCACGCCGTCATACATGGTAAAATGCTGGAGAGTAAGGGTATCCTTTACTTCTATTATCATGTTCTTCGCCTTTATATATCCGTCAGGCGCTTTGACTTCTTCCAGGGTGTATGTTCCCGGACTTATTCCTATGATGCTTTTTGTGGTACCGTCTGTGATCCATGCCGCCGCCACATTCCCGGCAGCGTCCCGCAATTCCATGTGCGCCCCGGATATTTTACATGAGACATAAGCACTTCTGAGATCAGGCCCGATCTTGTCGATCTCAACAAATATTTCATTGCTTTTTCTTCTGTTGGGCACGGTGATGACCTGACTTTGAATATCGCCTTCTTCTAACCCGCACTGGGGAGAAGAAAAGGTATTGGAACATATGTCCACTTTATTATTATATACCCGGCCGCATTTCCTGCAGGTATACTCATAGTGTATATCCCTGTGGCCGGCACATTCGTAGCTGTTGCAGCGAACACAATTTATTTGATTGCCGGCATTATCCACATTGCCATAGTAAAAAGTCTCCCACTTCCGCGTATCAAAATCCGTGCCGGAACAGTTGTAACAGCCTGCGTCATGCTGGTGGCCAAACACTACCTCCCGCATCCCGAAACTGTCATAATTGGAGGGCGTACTTACCTCAAACAGCCCATAGACAGTACCGACGTTCACGCCGTCGATCTTGTGGGGATTGTTCTGGGGGGAAGTGGTCCAGGCATCCACCAGAGAGACTTTCTGTTTATTCGCGTCCAAAGTCCACAGCTCCAATCCTACATTAGAAAGAGGCTCGCCGGTTTGCCCGTCCACCTTGAGGATACTCAGATTCCTTTTATTATCATACATACAAAAGGACTGCACTGTCTCCGTTTCCTTTACGGCTACAGGCATGTCCCCCGCTCTCATGTAACCATTGGGAACTGTAAGTTCCCTAAGCACATAGTTGCCTGCCGGAATACGCTCAAATCGTTTGCCCTCGCCCTCCGAAATCCATTTGGCATAAGGCATGGTGTCTATAATATCAAAATTCTCATTGGCCCGGTACAGAGCCAATTCTGCGCCTTTGACAAACTTGTCGGTCTCGGTATCCCTTTTTTCTATAATAACTGTGGTATGCTTGTCATACATATCTACCACAGTAGTGGAAGGAACCCTGTCAGGAACCGTAAATTCAATGTCCTCCGTCCTCAGATATCCAGGGGGAGGCAGCTTTTCATGAAGTATGTACTCACCGGGATCAAGGGAAATCGTCTCAGGACCATGCACACCCACAAATCTCTCCACCATTACTGCCATGTCTGATTTGCGAAGCACCTGGAGCAGGGCCATGCCTTGTATACAAATCTTCGTGCCGTACTCATACTTGTTCAAAATAACTTCCGGCTTCTTTTTCTGGTTCTTCACGGAGAGATGGTAGGGATATTCCCTGTTGTGGTCCTCGGTAATGACTACCCGATAAACTGTTTTGTCCAGTTCATACCCTTCAGCCGCCTCTATTTCATATACAAAATAGGTTCCTGTCTTTAATTCTTTCACATAGGGGCTGTTAGTACTTACAAACCTGTCTACAACATTGCCCAATGTATCCCTGATTCCAAAAGTGCATCCTGGTAAAGGATTATTTTTGCTGTCTGTCTTATAGACGGAAAGATAACCTTTTTTATTATCAAAATTCGAGGGGATGGATACCCAAGTCATCAGCGGCTGTTTGGTACCGCCTGCATCAGGCGCCCAGAAGGTCATATCCACAACCCTCCGAACGGGAATATAGATTTCATCAAAGCTAAGGCCTTCATAGGCACGGTAACGCTGCACCCATCCCAGTACCCAGGCATGGAGGATGCCATTGTCTCCATACAAGGCAGGATTTGCCGCCGCCTGTGCCTCCGACACCCCAAAACACCGCAGATAAAGCGTCCTCACCAGGTTAAAAACCGCCTCCCCATTTACGTCCGGGTTTATATTGTTGGCCAGGATGTACCAGGTGATAATCTGGGAAATCTGGATATCGGATTCCATTCCTCCCACACAGTCGTTCTGTTCCGCAGCCGCCATCAGAGCATGATATTTAGTCTGGGAGATAGGACTGCCGCTTAAGTCCGTAACCATGCTGTAAGAGACCTGGTGAAACATATCACCTGTGCGAAGGGATCCCCCATATAAAAGGCATCTTGCGAACTGCCCCTGAGAGGTTGCTATTTTCCACATGGGGCCATGGTTTTTAATTCCCCCAAGTTCCGGCACCAGGCCAAGGGCACCTGTGTATTTGGACATGTTTGCCACATATATTGTGCCTTCATTCCCATCTCCATTCACCTCCATAGGCATGGAAGAAACAATCATGTCAACGGCATCGCCCAGAGTAATTCCCTCCTCCTCCATTCTGTACAAATCACTTAATGACAGGCCAAACAATACATTGCCGTAAAAGAACCTGTTTAAATCCATACCGTCTTCCGCCATGCGGATTACCTCCTGCAAACTATCCGTATACAGGAAATATGTGCCCTCTTCCGCTCTGCCAGGTTCCCCATCCAGAGCAGCGGCCTCTTCTGCCGAATAATAGTTCATGGTTCTTCTCTCAAAGGGAATATTATTGTTGCACGCCGCCTCGCCATACTGCCAATTCTCATAGGGAAGCAATCCCCTTTCCGCCCACTCAGCAGCAATGGCCTCCAATCTTTCCTCCTCGTCATAAAATGCATATATGCTGCCGTCGGGGAAACGGATTTCTCCCTCACTGTCCCGACGGGCATATATATCCGCGCTGCCTGCCACATACAGGCGGGCATTCACGTGACCCTTTTCTTTCGCCATGTCGTAGAACAGGGATAAGGACCCCTCAGACAATCTGTATGAGCCTCCCCCGATATTTCCCTCAGCCTGGGCCCAGGAGACCCCGGCAGGGAGAATGTAGGTAAATTCCGCGATGCCATTCATACCCAGGGCATCTGCGTCAATATCCCATACCAGATCCATTGCCACCTCATCCCCTCTTTTTATCTTTGTTACCTGAGAGGTTTCCCTGCCTCCGATCTCCACATAGGTCTCGCCTGTAAAAAATTCATCAAGCGTATACTGCACATCCGACCCGCTGACCGTGATTCCTCCTTTGATATCACCGCCGGAGACGGACCCGCCATTGCCCGACACGGACCCGTTTCCAGACACAGATTCGTCTGAGATATAAGCGCTTTCGGCAACATCTTCGTCGGAATACGCCGCCGTCACGGACTGGGCCAGGGGCGACAGAATCGTTACTGCCGCAAGCAGCCATGATACTGCTCTCTTTGTTTTTCTATTCATCATTATATTCTCCTCACATATTCAATGTTCTATATCCGCTTTTTGTGCGGAACTCTCCTCTTTACATTTCCTTTCACCTCCCTTTTCTGACTCTTTTATGCAGGCCCTGCTCTGTATACCCCCTTTCTAATCCTGCATAAACAATGTGCACACGCAAAAAGGACGTCGTATGGATATAGACGTCCCTCCTGTGTACATATATGTTTATTAAAGATTTTTATATGTTTTAAATCTTTTGTACAATTATATCATATATCATTTAAACACTATGGTCAATCATGTTCTTTGGCATTTTTCTTCGTATATTGTGTAAGATTATGTAAGTCTTCGTATGTATAAAGGCCTGACTATACAGAACAGGGCTGGTTTTATCCCAGCCCCAGAAGCGCCCTGACATAGCAGTATATTAGTTTTAATTTTCTCTCGTCTGCCATGTCAAGCAATTCAATGATGAGTTTCCTGTAATCCATGTTCTTCATCTCCTTGTGTCTGCGCACGTTCTAAAGTAGCGATACAACTATTATAGCAAACATACGTTCGAGTGTCAACACCGAACGTATGCCTATAAAACTTATAAAATATCCACAGATAACTCTATTTAAGTTACCTGTGGATACAATTTTCAATACATTTATTTATTATATTGTTCTCTTTCCTGCTCAATTAAATCATATATGAATCCATAATCCGGATCATCCGATTCCAGTGTCTCCCCGGTGGTAGAAAAGCCGTTCACCGTCCCATTTTCATTACCTCCTGCAGGAATCAGATTTTCCGGCTTATGCTGCTCAAGCAACTCTTCTTCCGATATTGGATCGCTCTCAAAGTTGCATACCACATAGTAATTATTTCCTACATTGTACACACCGACACCGGCTCTGGTGTAGTATTTTGCCATCATAGACGATCTGTGGGCATCCGAGTTAAACCAGTTGGTATACCACTCTGTTACATCGCCGCTTATGGCCTGTTGAATAATCTCACCGTATTGCTCCACGTTGCCGCTGTGATCAAAAACTTTAGTAATTTCCTGAGCTCTTCTCTGGGCCACCGCTGCCATGCCATCGTCCCAGCGTAAGGTTGCCAGTCCGGCAGCGCTTCTCTGTTGGTTCAGATAATTCAGGAAGTCTGCTCCTGTTGATACAATTGAAGCGGGAATTGTCACTGGCAGAACTGTCGCAGGATCGGCAGACATACCTGGCGCAGTGGTATCTGCCGGAGTGGCTTCCGGAGCCTTACTGTCTAAATATTTGTCGGATACAAAAGCCCCGCTGTCAAGCTGATACCAACCGCTGTCTGCCCGGCCAGTGACAGTCACCTGATCTCCCTTGCGCAGGGACCCCACTTTGGAGTAGGCGGTTCCGGGACCCTGCCGCAGATTTACGGCGTTCTTGGCATACATGATTGCGTTCATGACAGTTACGGTATAGTCTGCCGTTTGGCTCCCAGCCTCCGTGGAAGCCGCAGTTCCCTCTTTTGGAGCAGTTCCGTCAGGATCAGCTTCCGGTTCAGCCTGATTTGAAGCCTCTGATTCCCCGGATGCCGTTTCATCCCCACTTTCTCTCTCTAAATCTGATGTTGTCTCTTCCCCAGCTTCTTCTATATGGGAATCCGTCTCCTCGGATGCTTCCGCCGGGGACTCCTGGCCATTCTCCTCCGTCAGGTTATGGTTAGGGCTGTTTCCGCAGCCTGCGATCATTGCCGCCGTCATTGTCAATGTGAACAGTGCAATCAATGCTCTTCTCTTCACAATCCCTTCCTCCTCATCTTTCCTGATGTCAGATTATGATTGGTTTTGTAATTTATATGGTATCACATATCTGATGCCATTGCAATCTTTAAGCATATCAAATACTCGAAACACTTTTCAATTATGCCCTTGTCCGCATACAAGACCATATCTTCACTGTAACCGGCAGATGCATTCCCGCATACCCAATAAGGATCAAGCCAGATAACGCAGATCCTTATAGGTCTCCCCAAAGGATTTCAGAGCCTTATTATGTAGTTGAATTGTATATCTGTAAGACATTTTCATCTCATCTGCCGCCTGCCGAATACTCTTGAATTGTACATATACTTTGAACAATAACTGTGTGTACTTTCGATCATGAAGCCCCCTGATTTCCGTAATAATCCGATTCCTGGCGGATGTAAAACGCTCTATCTCCTCATGGAGCTTCCCGTCAAAGGCAACATATCGCGTAACCGCATTGCCCAGGGAATCTCCCATATGGGAAGTCTGTACCTTTTCCCTTCCATAGTCTACTCCATTCAGTCCACTGGCATTGGCTTTCATCTCCTCCAGCATCTCCAGATCCTGATTAATGTTGATATCCAATTCTTCCAACTGCGTTAAATACTTCCTGGCTGTCAGCCCTGTCCTTTTCTCTTCGCCCATCTTGTGACTCCTTTCCCATTCTGCAAAAACACTATTTCCCCTTTTTTGTCTCTATGCCATAATTATATGTGGCTAAATATCTTTTGTCAATACTTTTTGTGGCTTCGTTTCTTTTTGTGTACTATGCAACATATTATATTGACACTTTGAGTTAGGATCTATATGATAGAAGAGAACAAAGGAGATATCTCGCTCAAGGCATAGCAGAAACAGGGATGATTGTCTACTGAAAGGAGAAATATGCAGAATACCGCAGAATTTGTGAAAAAATGGTTAGAAAGCCACGCACCGGAGACATATGATATGATTAATGATACATGCAGGCCTTCCCAAAAGGGGGGATTTGCCGATTATCGCGGACTTACAGACGAATATGACAAATTTTTTGTATATAAAACCGTAAGTCCCGAATGGAATCTTATAGGCGGCAAAAAGGGAATGTTTGAACAAACAGGTTTTCAAGTATCTGACCCCGATCTACATAGCGGTCTGCTTCAGGCGATCTATGAGGAATTATATCCCAAGAGCCTGACAGAACAGAGATTCATGAGGCGCATTTCCAAAAAAAACAGCACCATTATCTCGGATACCATGACTTCCCCCATGACCAGTTTCACCCATGGACTGACCCAGATTATCGACAGTAAAACAGCATTCGACAGAGGGAGCAGCAGAGCCGGGGAACGGGTGATACCCGAGATCAGGAATATCTATAAGCAATGCGCAGACAAGCATCCGAAGCAGAAATGGTGGACCGTAAATTTCTGTACTTTGGCTGTGGCCCAACTGTCAGCCTGTGAGCTTAAAAAAGATTTCTATACTTACATAGACGAAAACTACCCTCATATGAGAGATTTCCTGGCCATGTCTCATACCATTGGAAATTATTGTCCCGTGCCCGCGGGATTTAACGCGGCGCGGTGCGGCCCCTTTGCGAAGCGGGATTACTGGGATCTGACATTACAGAAAATATATCAATGGTATACCTTTAAGGGAAAAGACGCATTGGAGCGGGATGACGTGGTACAGAATGAATTGCTGCATCAGAAAGGACTGCCTCTGTACTGCGTAAGATGGCTGGAATGGTTTGAAAAAGAGGAAAATAAAACGGACCGGACGCAGGATGGCTGGCATAATTTTGTAGACACACTTTATCTGCAGGACTATGTTTATACGGAAAAAGAGAGCGGTCATGAACTGTATGAGCCCAGGCCTTTCTGGGAGGACCATACATGGGATAAACCGGAAATCACTTCAAGCATGGCAGAAGGAGACGGTGATAAAACCGCCTCCTTGCAAGAAACAGACCGGCGCCTGGGTGAAATCACCCAACGGATCAGGATGCGCTCCCGGAGAATCATTAAGGCTCTGGAAGATCGAACAGGGTACATCCCATCTCCCTGAACTGTCGGATCTTCTCTTCCAACAGGGCGGCGGTGACGCCGAATTGTTCCGCATTGCAGGAAATGCAGTAAAAGGAATCCGCCGCCCGATTGACCAGTTTTCTGTGAAGTCCCATCTCATCCCGGGTCAACAGCCTGCCGCAGCTGGCGCAGCGTTTTTTTCCGTTATCCACAAACCAGTTCTCCCACCAGGATTCTGCACCCGTCAACGGCTATGCTGCAGCGGTATCCGTCTTTGTGAATCCCCAGGTCCTCTCCCGTAATGGCGTCCGTCAGCTTCAGAGCCACGCCGGACTCGGAATGGATGCCCAGATCGTCAAAGGAGATGCTCATGCCGTTTTCCCATTCATTGGCGGCATCCAGATTGAAAAATCCCAGGGCAACCCGGTTGCCGCTCATGATCTTGGCCATGGTGTATGTCTTTTCCCCATTGTGTCCCAGCAGAAAAGCGGGCCTATACTCCTCATCCTGATTAATGGCGATCAGACCCTTGCAGAGCAGGGCCCTTTCATTGACCTGGTCCAGACTGCGCAGATCGGAGCCGATGATCAGCGGAGAACCCAGGAAAGCCCACATGGCAAAATGCTGCAGGTACTGGGTATCGCTGCAGCCGTCCAGACCCACATTCCCCTTTCCATGCATGCCCACGATCAGCATATCCATGTCATTGTAACAGCCCGGGGCGTTGTTCTCTATATTTTCCACCTGGCTCCTGAAAATGTCCTTATAACTCTTGGGCACATCAAAGATATCCCCGGTGGAACGGTAGCTGTGGGCTCCTCTGGAACGCATCCAGCCCGAGGGATTGTCCACTCCCCAGTTACAGGCCGCCAACAGGATTTCCCTGCCGCTGTTGCGCAGCGCCATGGCCATGGTCAGATAGGCATTCCTGCCGTTGCCGCTGGAGGGAAAATTGCAGAAGTCATACTTCAGGTAATCCACCCCCCACTCCGCAAATTGCTTTGCGTCCTCATACTCATGCCCGTAACTGCTGGGATAGCCCGCGCAGGTCATAAAGCCCGCACAGGAATACATGCCGAATTTTAACCCCTTGGAATGAACATAGTCGGATAGATACTTCATTCCGTGGGGAAACAGGGCCGGATCAGCCACCAGCTTCCCATCCACCCTCTCCTTGAGGGACCAGCAGTCGTCAATAATGACATACTCATAGCCCGCGTCCCGGTATCCCTTTTCCACCATGACGTCCGCCATCTCCATGATCAGCTGCTCACTGATGTCCTTTCCGAACGTGTTCCATGAATTCCACCCCATGGGCGCCTTTTCTGCCAGCATACCAAATCCTCCATTTTCATTATGATAATATGGCTATTTCGCCTGGGGATATTATACCTCTTTAAATGCCGCTTTTGCAAGGTTTATTGTTTAAGGCACCAATGCAGGGCTCTGTCAGCGCCCGCCGAATCCTGGTAGACCAAATATCACCATATTCTCTCAAAACAGGCCACTCCCCCTGCCAGGGGAATGGCCTATGATGATGTGATACAGGCCTACGCCGATCTACTTATTAAGCATTCAATATTTTCTGCTGTAGACCGCATATGCCGTAACCTTTAAAACTATGGAAACTGTCAAAACCAGAAAGGAAACCCGAAATGCCACTTCATTTGCCAATGCCGCCGTACCAGTGACAACTAACAAAAAATACAGTAATATTTCAAATACAATGCCCCCGCTCTTTTCGTATAACAGCTTTTCACGGTCACTGGGTTCGGATTGGAGTTCCAATGACATTTTAGAAAGATTCTTCAAAAGTTTTCGGTAGTAAATAAGTTTCATGATTACAAGAAGTACACCGCCAAATATAATAAGCTTACTGACAATGTCAGCCAAATCTGACATTTTTCTCGAATCACCCAGACCCATTTCTCCAACCGCAAAGATGTATGCAAATATAAGTAACAGCAAAACTACGTAAAGGGCAATTCGTTTTTTGATTTTACTGGCATAATTCCCGTCACTGCCTGCTTTCATATACTTCAGCCTCACTTTCTAAAAATTCTCAGTCCGGCCAATCCATATAATTTGCATCTTCTATTTTACTTCCATTTCCTTTTCCTGTAGCCAAAAAAGTTGCCTCCATGCTCAAATTCAATCCTTCCCAGAGATAATTAATTGTCCCCTTCATATTGATCTGACAATATCTTTTATTTGTGGAAATATCTACCCAAGAATAGTTAGGTTCCCAGCTTCCTAATGTAACTCCTGTATCATAGGAATCACCCTGCAATGTTATACTGCTAATTATTCCTGAACTAACGGAAGCTTTAAAGTCCTGGCACACATATCCCCAACCGATTGCAGGAACAATGCTTTCTACTTTTGCAGTATAATAACCCCCTTTGTCTGAAATACCTCTGGTGTGCGTCTGTTTATTATCCAGAGATATATCTATACAATCAAGTTCGTCTATAATATACTGTATTCTTTCTGAAACATAATCATCTAATTCCTCTGTATCATTAAAATATCCATAGCTGATATCACATTTAACATTTTCAAAGGAAACCGGAATATTATGTTCATCCACATAGTTAGATAGTTCATTCAATATTCTATTTTCAATTTGCATGTTTGCACTGTTGTCTGTCGCATAGACAAACTGTACATTTGTTACTATTATAGCTACAGCGACCATACCAATTGTTATAAATCTACTAAATTTTTTCATCCTGTTCTCCTTTCTAATCTCAAATGCATATTTCTGTTATTGTTCAAATTACTTATTTCATCATTTATCCCCTCCTTATCTAAGTAAATATTTTGTATAAATAATATATTTTATATAATTTCTAATATATATAACTTTAAATTCTTTTATATTTTTATTATTATAAATATATTATACGTGTATGGACCTACTCTGTCAAGTGATTACTAAAAGTTCAATTTTCTGTATTTTTATAACAGTTAAGGCATAAATAACATTAATTATAATAATATATTCTATTTCACACTCTGTTGTAAATTCTATACCCACATAAACAAAAACTATCCCACACAAAAAATTTCTGGCCAAGTTTTATCCCATTGGCAACTTTTGTCCCGTACCAATGGGATTACCTGATCCAGAATGAATTGCTGCATTAAAAAGGACTGCCTCTCTACGGTGTCAGGCAGCTGGCACTCCGAGAGAATTCCCGCCGAATCCGTTCAAAACAACGGTTCAACATCTCCACGTCCACCTGGCCGTCCGCTCCAAAAGCCGTAGCCTCTACAGTGAAGCTGCCATTGTATCCGATTCTATGAATATATTGGAAAAAGGCGTCAAAGTCGATATGACCCTCCCCCAGAGGCAGAGTTTTCATCCTGCCCCAATCCTTATAACCTCCGGCATAATCATTTACATGATAATGGCGGATATGGTCCTGCTGCCAGAGCCAGGCATATTCCTGCCGGTACAAAAGGGTTTCCTCCTGATGGAAAGCCGCCATCTTGGTATCCCACACAAAATGGACTCCGGGATAGGCTTGCGCCAGTTGTTCCAGGTGTTTCAGCGGATTTTCCTGATTACACACCACATTCTCCACCAGCAGATCCAGCCCATAGTCATCGGCCATATCCCGCAGTCTGGGGTATATCCGCAGGTTATATTCAAAACGCTGATCCGAGATCTGGCCGTTCCACAGATGCAGTACCAGAGCCCGGGCCCCGATGCGCCGGGCCAGTTCACAGTTGACCCGGAACTTTTCCATGGCCTGCGCCAGCTCTGCGCTGTCCTGGGGATTCTCCTCCCCCCGGCTCACGGCTTCGCCGATATGTTTTTCACAATGAACCACGGGAATATGCAGGCCCTGTCCCACCAGGTAATCTGCCATCACTTCCCAGTCCTGATACCAGGAACTGTACATCATAAATTCATATCCGTCGCATTGCAGCTGTTCCGCCAGCTTTTGCAGCAGACGGTAATCCCTGTTATTCGCTTTTCCGATCAACGCTCCGGTAGAACACAAAATTTCAGCCATATTTTCTCTTCCTTTCCTCCCTTAATTCCCGGAAATTCTACACAGAATCTTTTTTTCCATATGTAATCATATGTCCCTTCACAAAAGTGTAACCCGCTCCCTGATGGTCCTGGAAAAAGCCGGTTATGATCCGGTTGCGGTCACAGTACTGCGAGGCCTCCCGCCGGTCCAGTCCGTGGGAAATCAAGTGCAGGATTACCTGCTCTTTTTCTCCGTCACTCAGCCCTGTGTTCCAATCGTTATAGTCCAGAAAATCTCTTTTCCTTTCTTCATATTCGGGATGATCCGGGGTAATGAATTCCACCCGGTCGTTCATCCGCACATCCACTTCCCGCAGCCCCAGCTTTCTCATAATATGGGCCGCGCGCATGGCCACCGCATAATCCCTTCCCTGCTTTTCCAGTTCCATGGCCCACTTTTTCTCCAGCCCGTCGTGCCTGCACAGCACCTGATAATCCATGCCGTCTATATAAAGGCCGTCGCACTCGAACTCTCTGTTGGCGTCAATGCAGATCACAAAGCCTCCAGGCTTTGCCCACTGTATCATCTTGCGGATAAATGCTTCGGGCCGATCCAGATGCCGCAGCACGGCCTGGCAGATCACCATATCATACTGCCGCCTGTCCTCATAGGCGTACACATCCCCCTGTATGAATTCCGCCTCCAGCCCTCGGTCTCTGAATATCTCCCGCCCTGTGGCGATCAACTCTCCGGCAAAATCAATGCCTGTATAGCTGCTGCCCCGGGCCAGATAAGGCAATAACAAAAGGCCCAGATAACCGTAACCGCAGCCGCAGTCCAGCACGGATACCGGCCTGTCCAGTTTCCATACTTGTTTGACCAGAAATTCCACATAATCCTGATTGTAATACCCCTTCCGGGTCCGCAGCAGATATTCCCGCTTCCGATTCCAGAAATCCTCCGTGCCCGTCTTCTCCGGCACATAGATCTCCCCCTCCAGGGGCGTAAGACCCAAAAGCTGGTCCACCGTTACCTGGAAATACTCTGCCAATGCCGGAAGCAGAGACAACTCCGGCTCCCCTGCCCCTGTCTCCCATCGGCTCACCGTCTGGAAAGATACGCCCACCCGATCCGCCAGTTCCTGCTGTGTCACTTTTTTCTGCCTCCTCAAATCTCCGATTCTTAAATGTATCCGGGCCATCCGCCTTTCCTCCTCTGCGATTCTGTCTTTTATAGATTACAAATAGTTTACCAGAAAAAAAGGAAATTGTAATGCGCAGATTCCGAGAAGCATCTCCCGGTTTTCGAGAATCTCTTGCGTATCCGGCAAACTTCATGGTATTATGGATAAACAGGTTCGGCATTCTGATCCTGCAGAAAATATAAAGAGGACCCATATGTCAAAGAATTACATTGAAATCAAAAACGCAAGAATTCATAATCTCCGAAATGTGAATGTTTCCATTCCCAAAAACAAACTCACTGTGATCACCGGCGTATCCGGCAGCGGCAAGTCAAGCCTTGCCTTTGACACCCTGTATGAGGAAGGCAAACGACGTTACCTGATGTTTTCCGGCACCCAGTTTATGGTGGACAGCGTGCCTTCCTTTGACAGCATCACCGGACTGTCCCCCACCGTGGCAGTGGAACAGCGGATTATCCGCCAGGCAAATCCCCGCAGTACAGTGGGCACCCGGATTAAGATCAGCGCCCTGCTGGCCGCTTTGCTGGCCAGCCAGGGGCAGCGGGACCCGGCATATGACGACGGCATACCCCTGGACATCTCCATGTTCCAGAAGAATTCTCCCCGGGGCATGTGTGTGAAATGTATGGGAAACGGCACGGTATTCACGGCGGTGGAGGAGGAAATCTTTACGGATTACACCGTCTCCCTGCAGGATCTCTTCGGAGGTGAGCAGTCTCTGTACAAGCATCTGCTGCGGAAATTCCAATATCTCACCGGCATCACTCCCCAACAGCGCCTGAACGAACTGACCCCGGAACAACTGGATTGCTTCAAATACGGTGACAGTGAATTTGAGGGGCTGCTTCCCTGGCTGACCGACAGATTCCGCTGGAGCCAGGGCAAACACAACTGGGTATCCCGGCTCACCTGCGTCAGGCAAATGCCCTGCCCCAAATGCGGCGGCACGGGCCTGGGCCTGCAGGCTTCCCATACCACTTTCGGGGGCAAAAATATCGCACAGCTGGAAGATATGTATCTGAGGCAATTGCTGGACTTTTTCCGGGAACAGGGCGATGCCCGCAATCCTCTGGTAAAAGAGATCATAACCAAGCTGTCCTGCATGGTGGACGTGGGTCTGCACCATCTCAGCCTCTCCCGCCCGGTTCCTTCCCTCTCCGGAGGCGAAATCCAGCGCTTGTTTCTGGCAGGGTACCTGATCGCAGAGATGGATTCCATGATTTTTGTATTTGACGAACCCACCATTGGGCTCCACGAGATCGAAAAGGAAAATCTGATTCGGATTATCCGCAGGTTGGTGGATACCGGCAATACGGTGGTGGCGGTGGAGCATGACGAAAACTTTATGCGGGAGGCAGACTACATCATCGACATGGGACCGGAGGCCGGTATCCGGGGCGGCATGAAAATATATGAGGGAGGTTTCGCCGACTTTCTTCGGTGCGGGGAATCCAAAACCGCGCCTTATCTCGCACAAAAAGACCTCCTGTGCGGAATCAAAAAAGATAATATGCAGAATGACGCCTCCGGGAGCAACACTGCAGGCCGCCCCCTTCTCCCGGTAAAGATGCTCACCCTCTCGGGAGTGAGACTGCACAATCTGCGGAATGTCACCGTGCAGCTGCCCCTGGGAGTGATGGTGGGCGTGTGCGGTGTATCCGGCAGCGGCAAATCCAGCCTGATTTCGGACACTCTGGTTCCGAAGCTCAAGGAACTTCTCAAGGCCAAATGTGTCACCGGGGACGGGGAAGAGGACGAGAAAGTTGTGGTGGACGCCGTTCTGACGGGCACGGAACATCTGCGGCACTGCTATGTAATAGACCAGCGGCCCATCGGCAGAAGCCGTACCTCCTGCCCTGCCACCTACACCGGCATTTTTGACAGAGTACGCGTAATGTTCGCCGATACCCCCCAGGCCAGGGCATTGGGATACACCCCGGGACTTTTTTCCGTCAACAGCGAAGGCGGCTGCCCCAGATGCAAGGGTGACGGCGTTCTCCACTATCATGTGGGATTCGGCAATTTTGTGGACGTGACCTGTGAGGACTGCGGCGGCAGCGGCTATATTCCCGAAGCCATGGAAATAACCCTGGAGGGCCGGAATATCCGGGAAATTCTGGAGATGAGCGTGGAGGAAGCGGCGGATTTCTTTGACGGAAAGGACAAAATGATCTGCAACATGCTGCATGTGCTGAAACGGGTGGGTATGGGCTACATCCGTCTGGGACAGGCCACCCCCACTATCTCCGGCGGGGAAAGCCAACGTATCAAACTGGCAAAGGAATTGTCCAAGGGCAAGAATGCGAAAGGATCCCTGTACATACTGGATGAGCCTACCACGGGCCTGTCCTTCTACGACAATGAACGGCTGCTGAAGCTGCTGAACGAACTGGTGGACTGCGGCAATTCCATTATTGTCACAGAGCACGATCCCTACATTCTTTCAAACTGTGATTATCTGGTGGAAATGGGCCCCGGCGGCGGCTGCGAGGGGGGCTGCGTCATTGCATCGGGAACCCCTGCCCAGCTTAAAAGCAATCCGGATTCCATGATAGGAAGATATCTGTATAACTGACTTGGTGGACCATATGGAGCATGAGATGACAGAAGAATATACAATGGAAATTAACGCACTGACCCAGAAAAAGCGCTATCGGCAGATCAACCGGGTTCTGATCTGGCAGGCCGATGCTTCTCCCCGGGGAGACGGCCGGTTTCTGGCCGATTGCTGCTACAACGGCTTTGGACCCGCAGACAGAAATGTAATCAAATCCGTGGCCAAGAGCATTATGTCTGTCTGCGTGGGAATCGCTCTGGATCAGGGAATTTTCAAGAGTCTGGACGAGCCGGTTTATCGATTTATCCCGGAATTCGCGGAAGGCCGTGACCCGCGGCACCGACAGATCACGCTGGCCCATCTGCTGACCATGACCTCCGGCATCTATTGGAACGGAGGCATACATTACCATTGCCCCATGATGACCCAGATGCGCCGCTCCGGGGACTGGATCTCCCATATCGCAGACTGTGCCGTGACGGATGCACCCGGCGCCAGATATAACTACAAAGAATGGGACATACTGCTGCTGGCCAGACTTCTGGACCATGCCTGCGGAGATCTATATGATTTCATCACCGATCATCTGTACAAACCGCTGGATATTGTCTGCGGCGAAGAATACCGCTGGTATAAAAGCCCCTGCGGAGTCTATTACAGTGTGGCGGAGGGAGACCAGGGGGCGGAAGAACACCGCTCCAGCCTTTCTGCCTATGATCTGTTAAAAATCGGGCGTCTTTTCCTGCAGGACGGCATTTATCAGGACAGACAGATTGTTTCCGCCTCCTACTGCCGCCAGGCTGCAGCCCCCTCCCGGCGCAATCCGGGGTACGGCTTTCTCTGGTGGGTAGGGCAGGACTGGTACGGCTGTCGGGGCTTCGGCGGGCAGAGCGTCACCGTGCTCCCCGGTAAAAATGCCATTATCATCACACAGGCCACTCCCACTGCCAGGGGAATGGCCTATGACGATGTAATCCAGACCTGCGCCAACCTGCTGTAAAGCATTTAATATTTACTACTGTAAATCATATATGTCACAACCTTTAAAACTATGGAAACAATCAAAACCAGAAAGGAAACCCGAAATGCCGCTTCATTAATCAATGCCGCCGTACCAGTGACAAACAGCAGAAAATACAATAATATTTCAAATACAACACCTCCGCTCTTTTCATATAATAGCTTATCCCTTTTACAGAGTTCTTTTCGAAATTCCAATGATATTTTGAAGGTATTCTTCAACAGCCTTCGGTTGTATACAAGTTTTATGACTACAAAAAGCACGCCGCCGAATATTATAGCCATGATGGCCATGCCGGCCGTTTCCGACATTTTTCTGTTATTACACAAACCCATTTTTCCAATCACAAAGATATAAGCAAATATCAGAACCAATAATGCACTATAAATGGCAATCCGTTTTTTGATTTTTCTGTCATTATCATCTTCCCTGTTTGCATTCATATACTTTGACCTCACTTTCTCTTAATAATATATACGTACTGACGCTATATGTAAGATTCCATGTATAAATATTATAAGTATATATTTTTATTTCGTCAAGCATATACTTGGCAGTCTATTAACAAAATATATCATGCCGTCTTTTTCCACTCTGGTTCGATTCACATAGCCATATATATCGTGGCCCAGAAATACAGAAAACAGTTGCCGGCGCATCCATGGGCGCCCTCATTCCAGGGTATGTGATTATCTCTTCATACATTATACTGAAAACTATTATCAACAGTTGACCCAGGGGATTAACTCTGGCCGGTTGTTTTGTAAGATATCGGAAAAGACGTCAAAACCGACATACAGACATGCCCCACAGCGTCAAAAAAGCATTCATCAATACATCTTTCAAGACTTAACGATGTATCAATGAATGCTTTCCATTCCCACTCAGCGGATATTTCTTTTCCGTTTATAAAAACTACTGAACTCTTTCCGTTCTTTTTTCTTATCTTCCGAAGGCCTGGCGCTACAGCGTGGCATCCACCGCCGCGCCTTTCAAATCCTCCTCCATCAGCTTCATCCTGTTCATGATGTCTTTAAGTTCCTGTTGGAAATCGGATGTACTTCCCGACATCTTTAAGATCTCTTCCGTGGGCAAAGCCTCCAGCAGATCCTCCACACGCTTTTCATTCTCGTGGGCCTTCTCTCTGGCCGCCTCCGCCTGATCCAGCATCTGCGCCTTGTCCTCCCGGATGGCTTCCAGCTTTTCTTCCTCTTCTTCCTTCTCTTCTTTTTCCTCCTGGGCCTGTTCCACCTTCTCCTGCATCTCCTCGTCGATGTGGTCCATGCCCTCATCCTTGATCATGCCAATGATATCATCCCGGGCGGCATCCATTATGGCCTCCGCCTCCTCCTGGGCGGCAATCATGGGATTGCCCCTGCGCAGATCCAGGCGGGACTTGTGTACTGCCTTGTTGGAAGCCTCACAGACCTTAATCTCCTTGTTATTGTCCTGGATGGTCTGCCGGTAGGGCTTCGCCAGGTCGTCAATATCCTTACAGCGGTCATAGTACTCGGTCAGCCCCTGCTCCTTCATCTCCTGATAGCGGGCTTTCTCTTCCTCACTCATGGCTTCGGGTATTTTACTTCCCTTTTCCAGAATATCCCAATCCTGACCGGACAGGCCCTCTTCGCCCAGTCCGTATTCCCGGCCCATATTCTGCTTCTGGGCATCCAAATCCTTCAAGACCCTTTTTGCCTCCAGATTCTCCGCCTGGAGTTCCTTGATTTTCGCCTCCCGCTCCGCAACTTCCATGTCCGTCTTACGGTCCGTCGCAAAGGCGTCCCCCACCACTTTCAGGGCTTTTTTCTGAGCCATCTGCTTTTTTTGCGCAATGGGATCAAAATTACCATTGAGATTCCCCGCGAAGAAAACGCTGCCGCCCTTCTCCCTGTTCATAAGACCCAGCAGCTGCCCCCGGCCGTTCTGGGGATCCTGCCCCACGAAAATGCCTACATTGTTTACTTTCATAAGAAATCCTTTTCCTTTCCTTCTCTGCTGCCAATTCCATTTGACAGAATGTATGCTTCTAAGTTGTATATCGGTTTACGGCTGTAAATTTATTAGGGTATTCTTTATATTAAATGGATTCGGAGAAATCATCTGTGGGAACCCTGCTGCCGTGGCTGAAACAGATAAATACTTAAAAAAGTAAAGTTTTACATGACTTTTTTCAGATATACCGATATAATAAACATACGCGTCCCCCAAAAAGGCATATATCGGGACAGCATCCGGGAAATATGTGTAACTCCCAACTTGGAGGCAACAGAATATGATTATACAGGAAATCCGCACCATCGACGAACTTCTGCAATTTATGAACGGCCTATATAAAAGGCATGGCTCCCGGCTCTGGTACCGGGGTGAGGAGAATGCTTCTCTGACCCTGATTCCTTCCATTCAGCGCAGCGGAAAAAGGCTGGAAGTGGAAAGGTATATTACCAACGATTTCTATATCCGGGCCAGGCAGATTCTGGACAATCCGCCGGCAAAACACAACTATGCCGCCTGGGTGTCCCTGATGCAGCACTACGGACTGCCCACCAGAATGCTGGACTGGAGTGAGTCGCCCCTGATTGCCGCCTTTTTTGCCACGGAGACCTACCGGGAAACCCCGGACACCGACGCCGGGGTGTGGGTGCTGGCCCCCGATCTGCTCAACGAAAGGGAAGGATTCGGCCGCTGCATCTATCCCATTGACGCAGACACCACCCAGGAGATGCTTCTGCCCGCCTTTAAGCACAACCATCACAACATGGAATTGGTAGATCGGATTCTGGCCTGTAGTTCCACGGAAAATAATTTGCGTATGTATTCTCAGCACTCTAATTTTACTGTGCATAATTCCCTGCAGCGTCTGGAGGATATCTGTGACGAAAATATGCTGTATAAAATTATCATACCCAGCGACAGAAAGAAGTACTTTATAGACAGCCTGCGGGTATTCGGCATCACCGAGGGTGTTGTATATCCTGATCTGGACCATATCTCCATCGACCTGCGGGACTCCTATGGCATCTGAAGACATTGGGCGGGGTTTTTCAAAAAGACATATTTCTTCTCCGTGGACAATTCCGCACTATAGGCAAATTCCAACCCATGAAACTTTTTAACGCCCTCCAAGTCACGAATACCGTTCTCCGCCAGAAAACGCACCATTTCGCCTCTGGCCATCTTGGCCAGAGTACCTTTCTGCCGGATCTTTCCCTCCTGTAATTCACCGAACTCCACAGTGATCCACCGATCCATTGGGGTGATGTATTTTTCAATACACCTGGAATATTCTCTGGAGGCCAGATTCAGGATAGTTGTGTCCTCCCCGGCAATACTTTTGTACAGCCGGTCTCCCCAGAATTCATACAGGTCCCTGCACTCTCCCACAGCAAGCCCGGCCTGCATCTCCAGACGGTAAGGGGTCACGCCGTCAAAGGGCCGCAGCAGGCCATAGAAACCTGACAGAATACGCAGATGTTCCGCTATGTAAGACAGCGCGTCCCGGGTAAGTACCACAGGGGCCATGTGTCGGTACTGCAGACCTTCGTAAGCCATCACCGCCGGGGTCAGCCGCCGTTCCAGATCCATATCCCGAAAACGCCGGAAATTCAACTCCGCCAGGGCGTCGTTACATTTCCACAACGCCCTGGCGTCGGCCAGAGTCAGAGCCTGTATCTCTCTCATCAGAACTCTCGTATCTTCCAGAAATTCCGGCATGCCGCTGACGGCAAAGGAATCCGTATCCACATTCATTTTCTTGGCCGGAGAGATGATGATTCTCACTTTTTCAGTTCCTCCAGCATCCGGGCCGGATTCTCGGCGGCTTTCACATTGCCGAAGGCTCTGACGATAATACCCTCCTCGTCGATGAGGTAAGTGGTGCGCACCACGCCCATACTCACTTTCCCGTAATTTTTCTTTTCCTTCCATACATCGTAAGCCTGGATGCAGGACAATTCCGGATCGGACAACAGCGTGAACGGAAGGGCGTATTTCTCTTCAAATTTCTTGTGGGACGCCACGCTGTCCTTGCTGACTCCCAGCACCACTGCGCCTTTTTCCTGAAATTGCGGATACAGTTCCCCGAAACTGCAGGCCTGACTGGTACAGCCGGGCGTATTGTCCTTGGGATAGAAATACAGAATAATCTTCCTGCCGCGGTAATCCTCCAGATTGTGAACCTTTCCGTTCTGGTCCGGCAATGAGAATGCCGGAGCTTTTGTTCCTACTTCTAACATATGAATACCTCCTGTTTTTATATATTGGGTGCGGTCTCCCGGCCAAGTAATTCTACAAAAATAGCATTCCCTTCTAAGACCGGATATACAACCATTTTTCCAACACCACAAATCCCTCTCCATCCGGCCTCCGATAATTGCGGTAATCCTCCAGATCGGAGAAGGTATATGCCACTTTTATCCCACAGTCTGTCCAAATCTTGTATTCCCTGGGAATATAGCCATTATCCAGATAAAATTTTTCCACATAACCTCCGGCAGAACCCACGGATACCGCCGGATAACCGTATTCTCCTGCGGCGGATTCAAAGACCCGAAGCAGAAGTCTTCCGTATCCTTTCCTCTGATACGGTTCTCTCACCGCAATTCCGTCCAAAGTAAAGGAGGAATCTCCCGGTGCATCCAACTCTCTGGGCCATCCAAACGCCACCCCCGCCAGTTCTGCCTCTATCGCCAGCGCCACAAATGCCCTGGGATAACGCCCTGCCCGCCGCTCCATCTTTTCCTTCTCACTGTCCGGAAGATATTCGGCGGCAAGCGCCAAATACTCTTTCTGATTTTCCGCGCTGAAATATGTAAGATCCGTCTGCTCCATGCAGTAATCAATCCCCCTATATTGTTAATATAGTTACTTTCCGTCATATATCGCCTGCTGACCGCTTCCTGCCACAAACTTCAGAAATTCCGCCCCGGGCAGCGGCCTGGAAAAATAATACCCCTGTATATACTCTATCCCCAATGCTTCAATGGCCTGGGCCTGCTCTTCTGTCTCCACTCCCTCGGACACCACTTCCAGCTTCATATCATGGATCATATGCATGGCAGCTTCCATGACAAATTTCGCTTTATAGCTGGAGAAATATGCCTGCGTCATATCCCTGTCAAATTTCACAATGGACACGGGCATATCCACAATATAATTCAGGTTGCTTTCCCCGTTTCCGAAATCATCCAGCGCAAACTTAACCCCATAGTCCATAAGCACCCGCATATTCTCAAGCAGAATATCCCGAAGCCGTATGGACGCGGACTCTGTAATCTCCAGAATGACGCAGGAGGGGTCCAGACCATATCTTTCCATAATGCGGATATATGTCTCCGCCAGTTTCGGATCCTCGCACTGTCTTACGGAGAGATTTACTTCCACATATCCAATACCCTGCTGCCACAATCGGTTTTTCTGGATAAAGGCACATACCTGGTCAAACACATTTTCACCGATGCGGGAGATCAGGCCGTTTTTCTCCGCTATGGGCACAAAAGCCCCCGGGGTCACAATGGTACCGTCCTGCCTGCGAATGCGGGTCAGAGCCTCGGCAGACACAAACCTGTGCTGCCGGGTGGAATAAATGGGCTGGAAATACACCTCGATCCGATCCTCCTCGATGGCGGAACGAATCATTGCCTCCGTCTTTTCCCTTTCTTTGTATTTATGGATCCTGTTTTCATCCAATACAATACTGTTGTCTGTCTGGTTTTTTCTCTTATCTACCCTGAAAAGCCGCAGCATCTGAAAAAGTTCTTCCACACTGCCCAGAGCCAAAGAATTTGGCAGCACCACAAAGCAGGGGGATACCTTCTGCCGCCAGCAGCTGTCTATATAATCCTTTACGTTTCGGTATGTCTCCCACATGCGTTCCTGGCTGGAAGTGAGAAATACCAATTCCCGTTCCAGCGTTTTGAATACTTTGACATCCTTAATCTGGTCCGCATGGAGTACAATATCCAGAAGCACCTTATCGGTCTGCCGGGGGCTTTCTTCGTCTCCCACGACCCTGCTGCCGCATGCCACTAACAAAGCACAGAATTTTTCTTCTTTCTCGTAAAGCTGTTTCGTATATTCCCCCAGGGCATGGGCATTGTATGCACCGGTCTCCCTGTCCAGATTGGCCTCCGGGTTCTCCAGTTCAAAAAACAGGATGACCATGCCCAGCACGGAGGCAAATCCCACCAGCAGCAGATTGGCATTGAAAAACTGCGTCACTGCTGCCATGATCCAGATAAGCATCCAGATGGTAATAGCCCTCCTTCTCTTGGGATTCATATCCCTTCCCCTGATCCCGGCCTTGTACAATGTGACCAGTACGAAGAGGAGCGCGAACAGATAGGTGGCCATACAACTGGGCCCATATGTATAAACGATGTTCCCCTCCAGATAATAATGAATGGGCAGAAGATAGATCAGCAGGGTTCCCGCTATCACGATAAAGGTATACGCCCGGTTCTTCCTTCTGCGCTGCGCTCTGGTTCCTTTAAAATCCGTGCTGGAGTAGATCAGCCCAAAATATCCAACCCACACCAGAGACACAATATAAGTCTTACAGATCAGGGCCAACAGCAGTTCCGGAATCACTTCCCGGTGTATAATGGCAGCGATGGACAGAATGTCCATAACAAGGCAGAATGAGTTTACGGCCAAAGTTATCAGAAACAGTTTTTCCGATTCAAGTCCCAGAGGTTTCTGTCTCAATGAAAAATACCATATCATTAATAGGATTGCCATGCCGCAGCACTGTACTTCGATATTCATAATTCTGCCTTTTTCTCTCTGTTTTTCTGTAATTTATTTAAGTGTAACACAAACCTGTGTATATGGATATACTTAATAGAAAATTTGTGGCAAGTTTCATAAACCTCCCATTATCTGCACCATCTGCATATGAGCCGCACGGGACTGCTTTTTTCAAGTGTTGAGCGCTTGACACATTTCCCTCTTCATGCTATACTGTACTTACTATACATGTACAGTAATACAGAAGTCGAGAGGAGGAATCCACGAGAATGAACATTGTTATATCAAACCAATCGGGAGTACCAATTTACGAACAGATTAAAGAACAAATCAAGAGGGCTGTTTTGTCAGGAGATTTGACCGAGAATACTCCTCTGCCGTCACTGCGCCAGCTTGCTCGTGATTTACAGGTGAGTTTAGTGACTACTACCAGAGCATACAGTGAATTGGAATTAGAGGGCTTTGTCCAGACAATGCCGGGAAAGGGCGTGTATGTAAAGAAAATCAATGATGATTTTATTCGTGAAAAATACGTAAAAGAAACCGAAAAAGCCTTGTCTGCTGCCGTTCAGTGTGGAAAGCTGGCCGGCTTATCGGTAAATGATCTTCATAAAATACTTGATACGATTGAGAGGGAAAGCGAATGAACAATGTGATTGAAATATCCAACCTTACAAAAAAGTATAAGAATTTTTTGCTGGATAACATCAGCTTTTCGGTTCCCGGCGGCTTTGTCTCCGGATTTATCGGGGAAAATGGTGCAGGGAAAACCACTACTCTGAAACTGATTTTAGGTATGGTGATGAAAGACGGCGGCAGCATCAATCTGTTTGGCAAGCCTGCGGATGAAGTATCATTGAAAGAAGATATAGGTGTTCTGTTTGAACAACCATATTATCAAGAGGACTGGACAGCCATTGACATAGAAAAGGCTATTTGCCCTTTCTATAAAAGATGGAGCAGTACCAACTTTCATCAATACTTGGAGCGATTTTCTCTTAACCCCAAACAGAAGTATAAAACCATGTCGCATGGTATGAAAATAAAACTGGGTATGGCCGTCACATTGGCCCATGACGCAAAATTGTTATTATTTGATGAACCAACTTCCGGGCTTGATCCCGTTGGCCGTGAAGAAATACTTGGGATTTTCCGGGACTATATGGTAGAAGAAAATCGAACAATCTTTTTCTCCACACATATTACCGGTGATCTTGAGAAAATTGCCGATTATATCACCTATATCAAAGATGGAAAAATTGTATTCAGCGGCTTAAAAGAAGAATTGATTGACAGGTATTGTTTAGTTCGAGGCGGCGCCGGAGATTTACCCCAATCAAAGCGGAAACAGATATTGGGATTGCGTGAACATCCAGGAGGTTTCGACGGTATGATTGAGATAAAAAATATAGCAGGATTTTCTGCAAATGTAATAACGGAAACTGTCTCGCTTGATGATATTATGGTACGAATGAGCAAGGAGGAAGAAAAATGATAAGACAAATGGCACTGTTTGATTGGAAAGCAATAAAATGCTTTTATCTGCGGATTTTTTTAATTCCGGTTATTTCTCTGGCTGCCGGTTTTATTACGGCGTTATTAGTTGTTCCAACGAATGTTTTTATGTTCTTGTTTTTCTCAATCAATACTTTTGCGGTTGAGGAAAAAAGTGATCTGAACAAGCTGTATTTAACACTGCCAATCAAACGTTCTTCCGTTGTGGGAGGCAGATATGCTTTATCTATTTGTATGGGGCTGGCTGGCTTAATTACAGGTATCCCGCTGGCCATTCTCGCAGACCGGTTTACATTTTCACATTATTACGGGTCTGTTTTATGGTTTTTACCTGTTGTTACTATAAGTTATCTGCTATTTTCCTTATTCAATCTTTGTATGTTCCCAATCTTGTTCAAATTGGGATACTGCAAGGGAAAATTTTGGGGTATGTTTGTACCGCTTGCCCTTTTTGAAGTGTTGTATATTGCATGGACAATTATTTCTTCCTTACCGGGAAATGAATATCTACTCTTTAACGCCCTTGAATATGCCAGTAAAAATATATTTCTGGTAAACGGCAGTATTATTCTTGTTGCTACTTTAATTTTACTTTTTTCTTTTTTTCTATCAAAAAAGTTATATTCTAATCGAGAATTTTAATTGGCTGTAGATGATTTGTCGGACAAAGAGAGACGGAGGTGCGGACAAAAAACTGGACTTCCACGGACTCCGAAAGGAGCTGGATCACTATGTATTCTCAGGACAAAATCAACATCGCATTACAGGTTTATCACCAGTGCGGTTCTGTAACTAACACCATACGCGTGCTGGGATATCCAACCAGAAGGGCACTCTATACATGGATTGAAAACGAGGGTGTCCAAAAGACGCCGCGAAAGGCATTGGATAACACTAATACCGCAACGCACCCCCGTAACCCTCCCGTCGAAGTCAAAATGGATGCGATCCACCGTTGCTTTGAGCTTGGAGAAAGTATAAAATATGTGTCAGAGGAGATTGGCTACAGCCGGGCAAGCATCTATGCCTGGCGGAAAAAATATCTCAAGGGAGGCACGGTCGCACTGATGAACGACAAAAACATAAAACCTGGTACCCTTGTGGAAGGCACGCAGGATTCCCCTGATGCTGAAATGCGGCATCTGCTTGCCCGAATGGATGACATGCAGATGGAAATAGACATATTAAAGGAAACCATCAATGTATTAAAAAAAGACCCCGGCATCAACACAGAAACCCTCAAAAACAGGGAGAAGGCAGCGATTGTTGATGCCTTGAAAGGGAAATATCCGCTGCCATTGCTGCTAAAACAGCTTAAACTGCCAAAAAGCAGTTATTATTATCAGGAGACTGTCTTCAAAAAACAGGACAAGTATTCCAGCATACGTAAAAGGGTCTCCGCCCTTTTCCATGAAAACAACGGGCTTTATGGGTATCGCAGGATACACGCCCTGCTCAGCCGCGAGGGAACCGTCATCTCCGAGAAAGTTGTGCGCAGGATCATGGCGGAAGATGGGCTTGCGGTCAGAGTCAAGAGCAGGCGGAAATATAGCTCTTATCAAGGGGAAATCTCGCCTTCTGTGCCAAATGTGGTAAACAGGGACTTCCATGCGGAAAAACCGAATGAGAAATGGCTTACCGACATCACAGAATTCGCCATCCCTGCCGGAAAGGTCTATCTTTCCCCGATTGTGGATTGTTTTGATGGGATGCTGCCATACTGGACGGTCAGCACGACACCGGATGCTGCCCTGGTGAATGACATGCTGGATGGCGCAATCTCACAGTTAGGGGTGGCGGAGCATCCCGTTGTCCATTCTGACAGGGGATGCCACTACCGCTGGTCTGGCTGGATAAGCCGCATGGAGAAAGCCGGATTGGAGCGTTCCATGTCAAAAAAGGGATGCTCCCCTGACAATTCCGCCTGCGAAGGGCTGTTTGGCCGTCTGAAAAACGAGATGTTTTACAACAGGGACTGGACAGGAGTAAGCATCCAAGAATTCATTGACATACTGAATGAATATCTGGCATGGTATAACGAAAAGCGGATAAAAATATCCCTTGGAAACATGAGCCCGTTGGAGTACAGGAGGAGCCTTGGTCTGGCTGCTTAGCCAGTACAAGAAAATGTCCGCACCCCCGACTATGAAGAAAAGTCTGTAAATGCAGATCTTCTATTATAATGATAGGGCTGAAAACTCTCTGCAAGAGTTTCAGCCCATGATTTATATAGCAGTAAATAATTCGTATGTCAATAGCAGACAGGAAAATCGCCTGTCAGATAACGCTCCCGGCTGGGATTCATTTCGGCAGCTGCCCTTCATCCAAAAATCCCAATGCTTTTATCAATCCAATAAAAGTCTATCCGTGCTACTTTTAAATCCTAAATCTTCTAAGAATTTTGTTGTAAATCGTTCTGGTGCTTTTGCACCTATGATAGAATTAAATATACTTTTTACATTTTTTTACAGATGTTAAACATGACATAGCAATATCACTATGAGCATATGTTCCGCCATAGCGTCCTGCTTTTGAGGCAATACCAATGGCATTCATTTGTGTAATCCACTTTGTGGGTGTCATAACAAAACGATTTAAACCCGCCTCATTTTTAACCGCCTCGAATTGCACACAGTTAAACTCTGAATTGTGCAATTCTTCCCATACACCCAAAAACTCAATCGTATTTCTATTTCGCATCCAGTTTTGAATCACAAATCTTGGGTCATCCTCATTTCGATATTTTGCAATATCCGTCAGTAAAATAAACTCGTTTTCAAAATTTGTAGTATAGATGCCAATATCAATACCTTTTGCATGAATAATTTCCCTTTAAGAGATTTCTGCTGAGTAGCAATCTTCTTCCCACATTTCTTCTCAACATACTCCTGTATCATTTTATATGTAATTTTCGGTTTTGGCTGGTATTTCTTTGCCCTCTCTGCTATTGCATCTAAAGGTATTCTCCCATCACCTTATTCAAATTCAATCTTCACACTGATATGGCTGTCTGGTGATTTGTTGGGACCAAAGTACAACCGTCTCAATATGTTCATCATTGTCCAAACCTCATCACATATCTTTTCATTTCTTATCTGCCTTTTGTTCCAACATTTTTATAGAATTCAAATAATCCTCTTCTACATCACTAATGATTCTGGCTCTATATTTCTTATATTCATCTATTGCTTTATTAACAGCCTGCTCATGAGAGACATTTCCGCTTCCCTGCAATAACTGCTCTCCAGTCATGGTAAGAATACGATCTAAATGTTCCGCCCAATCTTTCATGGTCATTGCCTGTTCACGTTCTGCCTGACGTTCCGCAAAATCTAAATACCCTGATACAAGTTGACCCATTGCCCGAAGTTCTTTTTCATCCAAATAATTTTTTGCAACAACAGCCTCTTTCAATGTCGGCTGATTTCCGGTAAATGTTGTAAGTCCCATAAACTCTTTTTCAGCATCTGCCCTTGTGTAAATAACCTCTGCTGCCGTCTGACCGTGAATGGCATAATGAATTTTATTTTGCACCTTTTTAAAAAAAAGAATAGATATTTGCGCTTTGGGATCATAATCAATACTAGTGGCATAAATCTCCAGAACTTGTCTGTAAAATACCTTTTCAGAAGCACGGATATCTCTGATTCTTTCAAGCAATTCCTTGAAATATCCTCCACCACCTAAATTCTTCAGGCGCTCATCATCCAATGCAAATCCTTTTCTCATATATTCTTTTAAAATATTTGTTGCCCAGATTCTGAACTGTGTGCCACGCTTGGATTTAACTCTATAACCAACAGAAATAATAATATCTATATTATAATAATCAACATGATAAATTTTTCCGTCTGCCGCAGTTGTTGCAAAATTTGCAACAACTGATTCTCTCACTAATTCTCCTTCGGAAAAAATATTTTTTATATGTCTTGAAATCGTTGATTTATCTCTTTGGAATAATTCAGCCATCTGGTCAATGGATAACCATACCGTATCTTCGTCAAAAGTCGTTTCAATTTTTGTCAGACCATCTTCTGTCGTATAAATAATAATATTTGATTTCTGATTCATATTTTCTCGATTCTTCACTCATACACCTCAATTCTACTAAAAAGTGCAACGTCTGTTGCACTTTTGCTATTCATTTACTATGTGACTTATTTTTCACCAAAACATACGAAAATGTCCTAGTACATAATTCTTGATTCACTTATAGTAAACTTTACTCTTTGTCGCCGTTAAATTTATCCACCATAAATTCCACCTCAATATCAGGCTCAACACCTAGTTTAAACAATAAACATACCGCACCTACATATTATCTTAAATCTTAATTTATACTGCATAATAAAAGTATGCAATAAATTTTCAAATTGAGATATGTCTTTATTCCCCGCTATGTATTATTTTCGAATCTCTATAGTTCCTCTTACTATATCTGCAACATATTTTGAGGAAATTTCATAATCTATAGAATCTGGACTTTCTTTAAATACTAATACTGATGGAAATGCCATTACTGTATTATGTTTAAGATAGTTTATATGAAATATCAAAATATCCACATCTTCTTTTTCATAATACTCATAACAGAAAATCCTGTTTAGATTTTCCGCATACTCCTCTTTATTTCTATTATACTCTTCTTGTGCTGAGGGTCTATTAAATGGATTATCAGTAATCAATGGCATACTTGGTGCTTGTAAAGGATATCCCGTATATTCAACAACATCATCATTACACTCGATTTGATACACATATTCCAAAAATCTCATTTCCAATATTTCTTCTATAATATTACTTTCTGGAACAGCTATATCTTTTATTTTACATATATGATTTTTCTTAATAAAAATTTTTATATCAATATCTTCATCAAATGTATTACCTATATTAGCCACGGTCAAATCAACCATCCCTTGTTTATCTATCTTTTCAAAAAAAGAAATATATTCATAATAATCTACAGTATCCCAGTATAATTCCTCTATGGAATCATACCGTTTTTTCTCTTCCTCACTACCTTCAAAACTTGTACCACTACCTTCATAAAAAGGAACTAGCGTAGATACCCTTTTTTTTAGATTTCCAACATTCCAAAAAGAATCTTCAATTTCGATGCCATTTTCTTTGGCAAATTTACAAATGATACTCTTCCTTCTATCAGTAATATCTGCATCCATTATTCTACCTGTCACAAAATCTGATTTTCCTAATAATTTATTCAAATCAGGAACATTAATCAATAAAGGATTCTCCTTTTTTTCAATGCTCTCTGTATTTTCCTTTTCTCTAGCATTCAGATATCCCTGCTGTAATAAAGCAATTTGGGAAATAATACTCTCTCTTTTATCTTTTACCAATTTACACTCAGAAAAGCCAGAATATTCCACAGTTGCACCTTCATCTTCCTCTAATGATGCAGCCTTAATTTTTAGAACAGGACTTTCCTTTTTTTCGAATAGCGTTTTCTTACCTACCGCTAACGGAAAAAAATGCATTCCTAAATGATTAGTAAATAGCTGTCTCAGTTCATGCTCATCTTTTACTATAAAATAGATACCTCTATCTTTATATTTTTCTTTAAAATCCTGCACATTTTTATATTGTTCCATATCTACATTAGATAGATTTATAGGTGCATCAAGAAAATACATAAATACTTGTTTATTTGAAGACAACATTTCTTCAATTTCTTCTTCCGTTCCAGATCCGTATTTATCTGTTGGTGTGCCAAATTTAGTCCAAAATATAGCAACTGCTGCATCACACTCCCGAACGAATTGTTTATTCAACAATTCCTGTGGTTTATCCCCAGATTGTGGATAACTATCTGTTGACCAATGCTTTGTCATGATTTCCATATTATTAATATTTCCATACACTCTATTAAAATCATCCACACATTCCCTAATGATATCAATAAACTGATTAACATCACCTGGACACGAAATTAACAAATCATACGCAGTAATTCCCACTCTTGGCATAAATACTCCTCCTCTGAAAATATTATTAATCTGTTCAGTAAATTTCATATCGCAAAGAATGACGATAATGCTCAAAAGCGTAAATCTATGAAAAGCATCCCACTATTTCTAAAGACACCTCAAATCATACGAAAATGTTCTAACGCTTCCCTTATAGCAGCTTCTTTCTCTGGTAGGCATTTCGGCTGTCTGGAATTTTCCGATTTCGGCAGGTTATAATTTGCCCTCTCAATAA